>Ga0315279_10000362_pt1 | contig 93662 bp, 103 predicted proteins | sample YL17G06_20_MG_FD_203694 | JGI IMG/M metagenome (GOLD analysis project Ga0315279, IMG submission 203694) | Sediment microbial communities from Yellowstone Lake, YNP, Wyoming, USA - YL17G06_20 | ecosystem: Environmental > Aquatic > Freshwater > Lake > Sediment | place: USA: Wyoming | collected...
GACGCTACAACTTCTACTGCGACAAGATGCACCTCAGGCAGCGGAAAGCCCCCGGGTGCTGTTACTGCTTATTCCATAACCTTGAGCCATGTTGGTGTTTTGGGAGGCAGTGCCGGGTATTATTAATGAGTTCCTTTAACTAATCCGGAGGTAACAAATGAAAAAAGGTTTTACCCTTTTAGAGTTAATCGTAGTAATCGTTATCTTAGGTATTTTGGCAACCCTGGGTTTTACCCAATACACCAAGATGGTAGAGAAGGGCCGCACCGCCGAAGCCAAGGTTACTCTGGGCCAGATACGCTCAGCCCAAATGGCATATTACCAGGAATACGGCACATACACCCCTACTTTTAGCCTTTTAATTGTAGATGCTCCTACCTCGTGCACAGGAACAACGAATTATTTTTCATACGCCAGCGACGCTACAACTTCTACTGCGACAAGATGCACCTCAGGCAGCGGAAAGCCCCCGGGTGCTGTTACTGCTTATTCCATAACCTTGAGCCATGTTGGTGTTTTGGGAGGCAGTGCCGGGTATTATTAATTTTTAGGATTCATCGCAAAGATAATAGCCCTGGGCATGAGATTATGAGAACAGAAGGTATGACTCTTCTGGAGATACTGGCAATACTTATTATTATCGGTATCTTGGCAGCGATAGCACTACCCAATTTTGCACCGGTCAGAGAAAAAGTCTTGGATAAAGAAGCCAGCGCCAGTTTAAAGCTCATCCAGGCGGCGCAGAAGATTTATAAGATGGAGACCGGCTTTTACTTTCCGTACTCGGACACAGAATCAAACCAGAATACCATTAATACAAACTTAAAAATTCTTTTACCCACAGATGATGCAACGCGTAAATGGACCTACAAATGCGCTGATACGGCCAGTGGTACGACGAGTTGTTCTGATGCTACCCGGACCACTTCTGGCGGTGGAGACCCCAATAAGAGATGGCGCTTGCAGATAACTGGTAGTGAACCGGATTCTGGCGCATGCCCTTAAAAAATGTAGCCGGAAAAACTTCTAATAAGGGACGCTTTTTAACGTTTACTATAAAAGGTGTCCCTATTTTTTAATATGAATAAAAGAGCACTTACATTAATGGAAATTATTGTTTCACTGACCATTCTCTCGATTACTATGGCCGGCCTGCTTAATGTTTTTATCTCTGCAAAAAAACATAGTTTACTCAACCGCTCCCGGGTAAGCGCCGGTGAATTAGGCAAGTATTTTATGGATCCCCTGCAGATGCAGGTAAGGCAGGACCAATGGGGCAATAACTGTATAAGCAGTAACCCTACTTCAGGATGCTCGAACAGTGTCGTCCGCGTTAATAACATAGACTTTACCCCTTTCTATTGTATGGACTGCTCCGATAGCGATACTGTTTGCATTAACAAGTGCAAAACTAATCCTTTGGCCACGACTTACCACGGCGGCACTGTCGAGGGAACCACCCTAAGAAGAGTCAGAGTTGATATAACCTGGAGTCAGCCCTAAGCCTAAGATGCAGAAATTCCTGATTCTAAACCTAAGGTATCCTTTGGCAGGCATGACTCTTATGGAGATACTGGCAGTTATTATTATTATCGGTATTTTGGCAGCAATAACACTACCTAATCTTGTACCGGTCCAAGAGAAAGCCTTGGATAAAGAAGCCAGCGCCAGTTTAAAGCTCATCCAGGATGCAGAGAGGTTTTACAAATTAGAAACTGGTTCTTATTATTTTAGTTCGGCTACGACTCCAGTTACAGTTATTGACGACATTAATCAAAATCTAAAACTGTCTCTGCCAAAAGGAGATTACCGTAAATGGAACTATTCCTGCAGTAGTAATGGTTGTGCAGATGCTACTCGCTACAGCGGTCCCGATGCTAGGACATGGCGCCTACGTGTAGATGAGAACGAACCCACTTCTAGCGCAGTATGCCCTTAAAAGCCAAGCTAACCACAAGCTCAATGCCTAAAAGCCTAAAATGAATAGAGCCATAACCCTTATGGAATTATTAGTGGCCTTGATTGTGGTTTCGATGATCATTTTATATTTTTTCGCGATTGAAAAGATAGGCCGCCAGGATTTACTTAATGCCGACCACAGGACTAAGGTGCAAAACAACGTATCCTATGTTTTAGACCACATGACTACGAATATAAAAGGAAGAATGGGAAGAGGCGGCGCCATCGGAAATATGTGTATTTCCCCGTATCCTGTGGATACCACCAGCGGTATCAGTGGTTGCAATAATGCGATTAAAATATATATAGATTCCAATAATAATGGAAAACTAGATCCCGGAACTGGGCCTAATGACGATAAGCAAATCGCCTATTGCTATAGTCCGACTCCAAATTATCAGATTTGGTATTATTCCAATTACACCGATTATCCTAGCACTTATGAGGTTATAACCGGCAATAGAACCAGGGGGAATTTTAGTTACAATACGTCCGACCCTACATATGTAGCCTGTATCAGGTCCGATACGTCCCAGCCTACGGCATGTAGTAACTGTAGCGGCTCTCCTTATTGTAATAATTATCTGGATGTGCAAATCACCGGCTGCTGGGAGCCAGGTGGTGCAACGTTGGGTGCCTGCGACAGCGCCAATAGCCCCAACCCCAATAATCCCAGCGTTACCATGCATGCCTATATCAATATGCCTTCCGTATCGACAAATTAGGCCTATCTTTGGTTGTGTCTGGATTTTATTTGCTAAAAGCGAAAAGTTGTGCTAAATTTTATATGCTCATATTGCTGGGGCAGTAGCTCAGCTGGGAGAGCGTCGCGTTCGCATCGCGAAGGCCGTGGGTTCGAATCCCATCTGCTCCACCATCACTTTCATTAATGAAAGTGATGGTGGAAACCAAATCAATGTGATTTGGTTTCTTCGCAGATTCCCGCACAAAACGCGGGAATTAATTCGGCCAGACAAGTTACTAGACACTATCGTGTTCGTAAGTTGGGGCCTCATTAATTATGAAAAATCTCATAAGGTTAATTTTGGCTTTGGTTTTTCTTTTTAGTTTGCTGGCAGTTTGTTTTCAGTTGCCCCAAATTCTTGCCACATCCAATCTCAAAGAAGCCCTTTTTTATGAAAAACTCAGCGACAAAGCAGTGCAGTGCCATTTATGTCCGCGCAACTGTTTTATACCTGTAGGTAAACGCGGTTTCTGTGGGGTAAGAGAAAACCGTGACGGTACTTTATATGCACTTTCCTACGGGAAACTGGTGGCAGTGCACATTGACCCTATTGAGAAGAAGCCCTTATTTCATTTTTTACCCGGCACAAGCGCCTTTTCTATTGCTACAGCCGGTTGCAATTTAAGATGCAAGTTTTGCCAGAATTGGGAGATTTCGCAAAAATTACCCGAAGAAGTAACTTACGAATATATCGAGCCGGAAGGACTCGTCAAAAAAGTAAAGGCATCCGGCTCAAATATTATTGCCTATACCTATACTGAGCCAGTGATATTCTACGAATACATGCTGGATGCCGCCAAATTAGCCAAGGCTTCCGGCATCAAAAATATTATGCATTCAGCCGGCTACGTTAATGAAAAGCCTTTGCGGGAATTAGCCAAATATATTGATGCTGCCAATATTGATTTAAAAGGTTTTTCCGATGATTATTACGCAAAGATGTCTGAGGGGACTCTGGAGCCGGTGCTAAAGAGTCTAAAGGTATTAAAAGAAGAGGGCGTACATTTAGAGATAACGAATTTGGTTGTCCCTGGTTATAATGATGACCCAGACACAATTATCAAGATGTGCCTTTGGATAAAGGAAAATTTGGGCGAAGATACTCCAGTACACTTTTCCCGGTTTTGGCCGTTATATAAATTAATTGCCCTTAATCCCACTCCGGTAGCCACGCTTGAGAAAGCGAGAGAAATTGCTTTAGACTGCGGCTTAAAATATGTATATATAGGTAATGTGGCAGGCCACCCTGGCGAAAATACATATTGCCCCCGCTGTAAAAAAGTTGTTATAAAACGTGTGGGCTATACAATTACAGAAATTAACCTGATAAATGGAAAATGTAAATTCTGCGGGGAGAGGATAGATGGAGTTTGGAGATAAACTTAATTTAAAATTTTTAGTTTTAAGTTTCAGTTTTGCGTTTTTCACTTTGCATTTTACGCTTCATTGTCTGGCCCAAGATATAAAAGAGCCGAATGTGGCTGGAGCCTTTTATCCTGGTAATCCTAATGAGCTATCCCAGATGGTGGATAACTTTATTAAAAACGCCAGTCCCAAACCCATATCCGGTAATATATTCGCCTTAATCTGCCCGCATGCTGGCTATGGATTCTCTGGCCAGGTTGCTGCCTACGCTTATAAACTGATTAAGGATAAACCATACCGCACAGTAGTGGTGATTGGTCCAAGCCATTATTACAGCTTTAGCGGAGTTTCGGTTTATCCTAAAGGCGTGTTTCGCACTCCTTTGGGAGATTTAGAGATTGATAGTGAGTTTGCCCAGAAATTGCTCAACCAAAACAGGGATATAATTTTTGAACCCGCTGCTTTTCAAAAAGAGCATTCTATAGAAGTGCAACTGCCGTTTTTACAAAAAAGTCTAACTGGCTTTAAAATAGTTCCGGTGGTAATGGGAGATTGCACTCTTTCGATTTGTCAAAAATTCGCTGATTTACTTAAAGAAGCCATTGCTAGCCGCCAGGATGTTTTGGTAGTTGCCTCCAGCGATATGTATCACGGATACGATTATATGGAGGCATATACTACGGATAACTCCACGATTTCCTATTTAAAAAATATGGATGCCACTGGTTTATACTATGGTTTAAGGGAAGGTCAACTGCAGCTGTGCGGTGGTTTTGGCGTGGTTTCAACTATTATGCTGGCTAAGGAGTTGGGTCATAATAACCTCAAGGTTTTGAAATATACTAATTCCGCTAGTGTTACTGGTAAAAAGATAAAGGGCATCTGGACAGTAGGTTATTCCAGCTGCGTAATCGATAACCCTGAGGCGGAACATGCTAAGAAAGAAGAGGGAGCAGGTACGATGCTTAATAAAAACCAGAGAAAAAGATTAATCGAGATTGCCCGCAGTTCAATCGAGAATTATTTAAAGAGCGGTAAAAAACTCGAACTTACAGAGCAAGATCCGGTATTATTAAAAGAAATGGGCGCTTTTGTGACGTTACATGAACATGGTGAACTGCGGGGCTGTATCGGGAATTTAGTAGTCAGGCAGCCGCTATATCTTACTATTCGCGATATGGCAATTGAAGCAGCGGTGGGGGATCCGCGGTTTATGCCGCTAAGGTTATCAGAGCTTAAAGATATCGAGATAGAAATATCCGCACTCTCCCCGCTTGAGAGAGTGGATTCGGCGGATAAAATCGAAATGGGAAAACACGGGGTATTGGTAAGGAAGGGGTTTAACAGCGGTGTATTTTTACCCCAGGTAGCCACAGAAACCGGATGGTCAAAAGAAGAATTCCTCTCCAATCTCTGCGCACATAAAGCGGGCATTCCCGCTGATGCCTGGAAAGACAAATCCACTGAAATTTATATATTCAGTGCCGAGGTCTTTTCCGAAAAAGAACTCTAAAATTTATGCAGATAATTATTAGCCTGTTTCTGATGGGCCTTTGGTTTGGTTTGGGTCCCTGCCTGGCAAGTTGCGGGCCTGTACTCATATCTTATATCGCTGGCACGAAAAAAAATATTCTGGCAAGCCTGGGAACTTATATTTTATTTTCTTTGAGCCGGGTAGCGGTTTATCTTCTGTTAGGCCTTTTAGTTTTTTCTTTAGGTAAAATTATCACCCAAACCTGGCTGGTTGGTTTGTCCAGGTATGTATTTGTAATCGGCGGTGCTTTTATTATTCTTTTAGGAATTCTTACTGCTTTTGGCAGGCATCTAGAGTTTCAATGCTGCGGATTTTTAGAAAAAAATCTGCTTAGAGAATACCACAAAAGCGCGCTTGTTTTGGGTTTGATAATCGGTGTTCTTCCCTGTGCACCCCTTCTTGCGCTATTGGGTTATGTAGGGCTGGTTTCAAAAACCTGGAGCCAGGCCTTAATTTACTGTTTTTTCTTTGGCTTAGGAACCATGATTTCGCCTTTATTAATACTCTCAACTCTGACTGGATTAATACGGCGTTTTTTAGAAAACCAGAAAAAAATGTATTATAGTATAATTAGTTTTATCTGCGGCCTGATTATGATATTCTTAGGCCTGCAGTTAATCATCAGGCTAAGATAAGGGGGATTATGCCTAGATTTTTTGTGCCTTCGCAAAACATATCCAAAGATAAAATAATCGTTTCGGATAGAAAACAGGCGCATTATATCAAAGATGTTTTGCGGCTTAAAGTCAAGGATGAACTGGTTATTTTCGATGAGAAGGAAAATGAATATACCTGTTTACTGGAGAAACTACAGCCCGAAGTTACCTTATATATTAAAGAAATGTTCCTAGCGGCACTCAACTCAAAAAAAATAAATCTGACTGTGGCTTGCGCAATACCGAAAAAATCCGATATGGATGATATTATTGATAAACTTACCCAATTGGGAGCAGCAAGAATCATCCCCTTAAAAACCCAGCGCACAATAGTCAAGCTTGATGAAAAAAAGAAACAATTGCGTCTTAACCACTGGCAGAAGGTGGCTCAAAGCGCGAGCGAACAGAGCCAACGCAAGAGCCTCCCGATTATCGAAACAATCAAAGACATTAAAGAGGTTCTAACTGAAACAAAAGAGTACGACTTAAAATTGATACCGACCTTAACAGGTGAACGTAAGAGCCTAAAAGAAATTTTAGAAAAGGTAAAACCCAAAAATATCCTGGTTCTGGTTGGACCAGAAGGTGATTTTAGTGAAGGGGAGATTAGTTTGGCAAAAAAAAGCGGTTGTATTGCTGTTTCTTTAGGCAAACAGGTTTTACGCGTAGAGACAGCCGCAGTCGCAGTAGCAAGTTATATTAAATTTCTGTATCAAATTTGAATGTATAATTTCAGGTTTTGCTTTCGTGCGCTGGATTTTTTCGCCGTCTGCTACGGTTTACTTCGTCGCTTACGGGAGAGCCTTTATCGGATTATCTGCCCTTCGCTCCTCGTAAATCCCTGCCTGCCGGCAGGCAGGCTTGCAGACATTTGCCGAAAAAATCCTAATGCGCGCTCCAGCAAAAACCTAAAATTATTCAATATAACAATTATGAAAACAGTTAAATTTTTTACTTTAGGCTGCAAGGTTAACCAGTACGATACTCAAGTCATCCGCGAGCAATTCGTAAATTCCGGATTTAAAGAACTGAATAATGGCTCGCCGGCAGATATCTGCATTATCAATACCTGCACCGTAACTCATCGCGCAGATTCTGATTCCCTTAATATTATCCGTAGGGTAATTCGAGAAAATCCAAAGGCAAAGGTTATAGTTACAGGATGCTTAACCGAGTTAGATGCACCCCGGATTAAAAGAATAGACGGCGTAAGTTTAATTATCAAAAACAAAGATAAAGAAAAATTATTAAAGAGACTCTCGCGTATTTTTTATCTAAACGGACAAAACGGACAAACTGGCATAACCAACAAAGGTATCTCTTGTTTTTGGGCTCATACACGCGCTTTTTTAAAAATCCAGGACGGATGCAATAATTTTTGCTCATACTGCAAGGTACCTTTGGTAAGAGGCTTTTCTCGAAGTAGAACTATTGGAGAAATCATTCTGGAAGCAATAAATTTGGTAAAAAATGGCTTCAGGGAAATAGTTTTATGTGGTATATGCCTGGGCGTATATGGTAGGGACCTTAATCCGAAGCAGGATATAGTTGATGTCATCCAGGAGTTAGAAAATATATCCGGCCTTTTACGTATCCGGCTAAGTTCAATCGAAGCCAAGGATGTTAGTGATAGGCTGATTAAAAAATTAGCTTCATCACAAAAACTATGCCGGCATCTGCATATTCCTTTACAAAGCGGGGATGACAATATTCTAAAGAAAATGGACCGGATATATTCTAGTCAAGCTCACCTTGACCTTGTTCAGCGGATAAAAAAACAGATTCCTGAAATCGCCATCACTACCGATGTCATGGTAGGATTTCCTACGGAAACCGATGATAATTTTCAAAATACGGTTAGTTTAATCAAAAAAATTTTACCTTTAAAGGTGCATATCTTTTCCTATTCTCCCAGAAAAGGGACCCGGGCTTATAGGGAATTTCAGCAGGAGCTTGACCCGAAAATTATAAAAGAAAGGTTCCTATATCTTCAAAAAATTAGCAACGCCAGCAGCCTTAATTACAAAAAGCGTTTTATAAACCAAACCCTGCCAGTTTTAATGGAGGAGAAAACAAGATCCGGATTCTGGCATGGCTACACTGACAATTACCTCAGGGTTTTATTTAAGTCAAACCTTGAACTTAAAAATAAACTTATCTTGGTTAAATTAAAAAAAATAATTAATGATGCGATAATAGCGGAACAAGACCAATACTGGCGATAGTAACCCAAAATCAGAGTTAGATTTGCCCTCCTTTCGCGTCTATTATGGTGAGGAAAGGGGGGATTTTTTATCGGTTTTAATTTGTTTGACAGATAAATATTGCTAAGTTATAATAATAACCTTAAAAAAGATTGGAGGATACAATGGTTGTGGAAAAGAAAAAAGAGGAAACCAAGGATATTACTGATCGTCAAAAGGCTTTGGAACTGGCGCTTTCCCAGATAGAAAAACAATTCGGTAAAGGCTCAATAATGAAATTGGGCAGTACTATCAAGGCTGATGTGGAGGCGATTCCCACCGGAGCGCTTACCCTGGATTTAGCCTTAGGCATAGGCGGTATGCCCCGAGGTAGGGTGATTGAGATATTCGGGCCCGAGGCATCGGGTAAAACAACTGTTACTTTAAGCGTGATTAAGGAAATTCAGAAAAAAGGCGGGGTAGCAGCTTTTATTGATGCTGAGCATGCTTTTGATGCTACCTATGCCAAAATAATCGGAGTTAATTTAGATGACCTTTTAATGTCCCAGCCGGATACCGGAGAGCAGGCCTTGGAGATTACCGAGACCCTGGTGCGTTCCAATGCTGTGGATTTAGTGGTTATTGATTCAGTGGCAGCACTTACTCCCCGCGCAGAAATAGAAGGTGAAATGGGTGATGCGCATATGGGCTTACAGGCGCGGCTGATGTCTCAGGCTTTGCGTAAACTCACCGCAGCCATAAGCAAATCCCGCACCTGCGTTATTTTTATCAACCAGATTCGGGAAAAAATCGGCGTGATGTTTGGTTCACCTGAGACTACACCCGGAGGCAGGGCACTTAAGTTCTATTCTTCAGTGCGCCTGGACTTAAGAAAAATCGCTACCCTAAAAAGCGCAGAACAGGTTATTGGTAACCGCATAAGAGCCAGGGTAGTCAAGAATAAGATTGCTCCGCCTTTTAGAGAAGCAGAGTTTGAGATTTTCCACAATGAGGGCATATCCAAAACCGGCAGCATCCTGGATGCCGCGGTTTTAGTCGGAGTTATTGAGAAATCCGGAACGTGGATGGCTTTTGGTAATGAGAAGATAGGTCAGGGCCGGGACGCAACCATAAAATACCTCAAAGAAAAGCCGAAGGTGCAGGAAGATATTGAGAAAGAAGTACGTAAGAAAATCTTGCTAGGTTAATTTTAAGGAGGTGTTGTTTCATGAAAAAGAATATACTCTTTACCGGGATTATTTTGCTGCTTGGTATATTCTTGGGATTAGTCATAACCTCAAAATATGATATCTTTTCTCGGGCCCAGGGTCAGAATGTAAACCCGGCTGTGCCCAATACGGCTACGGCGTCTTTTGAAGGCTTCCGCATGGAAGAGGCGGTAATTAATGTTGCCAATATTACTGGTAAGGCGGTGGTTTCCATTAGTTCAGAGCACACGGCTAAGCTCAAAGGCAGCCGCAACCGGAGATTTTATTTTGGAGGCTCGCCATTTACAGATAATGATTCCTTGCGCAGGTTCTTTGATGATTTCTTTGGCGAGATGCCGGACAGGGAATATAAACAGGTTGGTCTGGGTTCAGGCGTGATTATTGACCCTGCCGGATACATTTTAACCAACCAGCATGTGGTGGATGAAGCGGATAAAATAACTGTTACTTTACCTGACGGGAGAGAATTCAAGGGAGAGGTTAAAGGTCAGGACCAGCGTTCGGATTTGGCAATTGTAAAGATAAATGCGCGGAATTTGCCGATTGCGGTTTTAGGAGATTCGGATAATTTAAGGATTGGGCAATGGGTAGTGGCAATTGGCAATCCTTTTGGTTTTGCCCTGCAGAACCCTGAACCCACGGTGACAGTAGGAGTAATCGGTGCCCTGCACCGCTCTTTAGGCAGGACTCTTTCGCGTGAGCGCGATTACAGTGACCTTATCCAAACCGATGCTGCCATTAATCCCGGGAATTCTGGCGGGCCGCTGGTAAATCTAAAAGGCGAAGTGGTAGGGATTAATGTGGCGATATTCTCAACCAGCGGCGGATACGAAGGCATTGGATTTGCTATACCCATTAACAGTGCCAAAAGAATTATCACTCATCTTATCGAAGGCAAAAAGATAATTTACGGCTGGTTGGGTGTAACTGTTCAGGACTTAACTGAAGACTTGAGCAAATATTTCGGTTTGCCGGATAAAAACGGCGTGCTGGTAGCCAAGATCTTAGAAAACAGCCCGGCGCAGAAAGCCGGAATAAAAGAAGGTGATATTATCAAGCAATTCGATAATAAACCCATCAATAACACCAAAGAATTATTAAGCATGGTGGGAAAGTCTGAGGTGGGCCGTCGCGTCAAGATAGTGGTTAACCGGAATAAGAAAGAATTAGCATTAGAGGCTGAGGTGGGCGAAAGGCCGAAAGACTTGGAGAAACTCAGCCAGGAAATCAGTACGCCAGACAAATGGCGGGGTTTGAGCGTTCAAGATTTAAGTCCTGATATAACCAGAAGTTTTGCTATCGAAGAGAAAAAAGGAGTGGTGGTGGTTGAAGTTGAACCGGATAGCCAGGCGGAAGAAGCGGGCATAATCCCCGGGGACGTTATTACCGAAATCAATAAATCCAAAATCAATAATTTATCCGATTATAATCGGGTGATTAAGGGTTTAAAAGGCAATTGCCTAATCCGGACCGGACGCGGATACTTTTTAGCCAAAACAGGTGAGTAAAGATAAATCCGAGCCTCTAGAGAAAGCCAAAAATTACGCTTTTCTTCTCTTGAAGTTTAGGCAACGCTCTGCCAAAGAAATCACCCAGCGTCTGAAACAGAAAAATTTTGATGATAGCGTCATTAAAGAAACACTTTCCTTCCTAAAAAGGCAGGGTTTTGTCGATGATGAAAGTTTTGCTAAGGCCTGGATTGATTCGCGTTTGAAAAAACCATTGGGTTTAAGAAGGATTAAAGAAGAACTGCGGATAAAAGGGATAGATACCAATATTATCGAGTCTAATTTAAAAAAGATAAAGCAGGATTATTTAGAAGAAGAAGTGGTAGCCCGAATCGCTGCAGACAGGTTGAGTAAATTAAAAGGGATTGAGCCGCAAAAAGCAAAAAGGCGCACTTTTGCCTACCTTTTACGCCGGGGATTCTCTCCTGGAGTTATCTTGGATACGCTAGCCCGAATATGAAAGCAGACCTCTTAAGGGAAAAATTCTTAAGTTTCTTTAAATCCAGGAAGCATAAGATTGTGGAGAGCGATTCCCTGGTGCCCAAGGATGACCCCACGGTGTTATTTACTCCCGCAGGCATGAACCAATTCAAAAAGCTTTTTTTTAGCGCAATAACTGACTTCCGGCGGGCAGCCACCTCACAGCGTTGTCTACGTACGGATGACTTGGATAAAGTAGGGAAAACCCCTGGCCATCATACTTTTTTTGAGATGCTGGGCAACTTTTCTTTCGGCGATTATTTTAAAGATGAGGCGATTACCTTCGCCTGGGAATTCTTAACCGAAGAATTAAAAATCAAAAAGGATAAATTCTGGGTTTCAGTATATAACGACGACAACGAAGCTTACCAGATATGGAAGGATAAAATCAGGGTTTCTGCGGAAAAAATCCTGAAATTAGGCGATAAAGAAAATTTCTGGCCTTCTGAGGCCAAGAAAAAAGGCCCGAACGGTCCTTGCGGGCCTTGCTCAGAGATATTCTTTGACCAGGGCAAAAATATCGGTTGCGGTAAAGATGACTGTAATCCTTCCTGCGGCTGTGGCAGGTTTGTGGAAGTCTGGAATTTGGTCTTTACCCAGTTTAACCGCAAAGACGGCGGCAGGCTTGAACCTTTGCCGCAGAAAAACATTGATACTGGCATGGGCCTAGAAAGGTTAGCTGCCCTGATGCAAGGTGTAGCGAATAATTTCGAAACTGACCTATTTAAGCCGCTAACAAAAGAGATTATCCTGGCAGCAAAAAATAATGATACTAAAAATATGCCTTTGATTTATGCAGTGGCTGACCATATCCGTGCTATTGTTTTTGCTATATATGACGGAGTCTTACCTTCGAACGAAGGACGCGGATATGTTATCCGTAAATTAATCCGTAAAAGCAGCCTGCATTTAAGGACATTAGGATTAACAAAGCCGTTTTTATATAAGTTAGTGCCAACGGTAGCGGAAATTATGCGCAATCCCTATCCGGAGCTTCAGGAGCGCCGAGAGAATATCGCTGAGATTATTTTGTCCGAAGAGCAGGTTTTTATCTCTATCCTGGAGGCAAGCGATAGCCTGTTGGCGGATAGGTTTAAGGCAACCTTGAAAAACCCCATGCCTGATAAAATAGGGATAATTGCTTTTCAACTTTACGACACCTATGGTATACCTTTTGAGTTAACCAAGAATTGGCTGGATAAACATGGTATCAAAATTTCTGAAGCGATATTCAACAAGGAATTAGAAAAGCAGAAGGAGCGTTCGAAACTGCAGAGCGCCATGAAAGGCGAAGTCTTTGACGTAAGACAACTAAATTTGGATGTCAAAGAGACAAAATTCGTAGGTTATACTGATTACGAGATTAAAGGCAAAATACTTAAGATTCTTAAAAACAACACCGAGCTAAATAATATAACTAAAGACGATGAAGCCAAAATAATCCTCGATAAAACCTGCTTTTATCCTGAATCCGGCGGTCAGGTTGGCGATACCGGAGAATTAGTAAAAGGCAAAAATATATTTGAAGTTTTTGATACTAAAAAACTGGATAAAATTATCATCCATATTGGCCACGTTAAAGAAGGCAATTTTAAAAAGCAAGATACGGTATTAGCAAAGATAGATATTGAGCGTAGATTAGCTATAGCCCGGAATCACACCGCCACTCATCTTTTGCAGGCAGCACTAAGAAAGGTCCTGGGTCTACATATAAAACAGCAGGGCTCTCTGGTTGAGGCGGAGAGGTTGCGTTTTGATTTCACACATTTTAAAGACCTCACCCCAACCGAACTAGACAGAGTAGAAGAAACAGTCAGTCATTATGTGATTAATAATTATAGTTTAATCAGCAAACAGACGCCTTTATTAGAGGCTAGAAAATCCGGTGCCCTGGCTTTTTTCGGAGAAAAATATGAAAGTAAAGTACGCGTAGTTTCCATTAGCGATATTTCCCAAGAATTTTGCGGCGGAACACACCTTGATTCTACGGGTAAGATCGGTTTATTCAAAATAACCCAGGAGTCAGCAGTTGCCAGCGGCGTAAGAAGAATTGAAGCTATAACCGGAACAGTTGCTTATAAGACAGTGAAAGAAGAAGAAAAAATTGTCGCAGATATAGCTTTGGCTTTAGGCGTGCCTGCGGATAAAATAACTCAAGAGTTAGAAAAGAGGTTAAACAGGATAAAAGAGTTAGAAAAAAAGATTAGCTCGGAGAAGTTTAGCAGCATACAGGCATCTCTGGAAACCTTAATTCAAAATGCCGGATTAATTAATGGCATTAAGGTCATTACGAAAATTTCCGAAAATTTGGACATGGATATATTAAGAAGAACCGTAGATTTAATCAAGGAAAAAACTGATAATGCCATTATTGCTATAGGTGCAAATAATTCTGGAAAAGTTTTATTGGTTATGGGCGTTACCCAGGATTTATGCTCAAAAGGCATAGATGCCTCAAGGCTTATTCGTGATGTAGCCGCAGCCATCGGGGGAAGCGGCGGCGGCAGGAGCGATTTTGCCCAGGCCGGAGGCAATAAACCTGAAAACCTGGATAGCGCTTTCAGGAAATTAAACGATATAGTAAGCCAGATTAAACTATGAACCCCGCACCTTCTTTGTATTCAATGTATTTTAATTTAAAAAAAGGACGGGGTAGGAGATAATATATAATGAAGAGGCAGGAATAAAGGAGAAGGTGCGGGGTGAAAATCATACGTTCAACGAGCAAACAATTAGAGAAAATTTATGACCGCCGGTTTATCCGCTCCAAACGCGTTGAGGAGAAAGTGCGGCAGATTATTGAAGACGTTCGGATTTTTGGCGACGAGGCCCTGATAAAATACACCAAAAAGTTTGACCGCGTAAAGTTGGTGCCGAAGCAGCTGAAAGTTTCTCAGATAGAAATCAGCGGTGCCTATCAAAACATCACCCCCAACTTTGTCTCCAATTTAAAGACGATTATCGAAAATGTGAATAAATTTTATCGTCGGACCATAAAAAAATCCTGGCGGATGAAAGACCAGGACGGCGTGGTCCTTGGTGAGAACTGCACTCCTTTAGAACGCGTAGGCGTATATATACCTGCCGGCACGGCGCCCTTGGTTTCTTCGGTTTATATGACTGTACTCCCTGCCAAGTTAGCGGGGGTGAAAAAAATAGTTTTAATCAGCCCCCCTGATAAGCTCGGGCTTATAAATCCGCATATATTGGTTGTAGCTGACCTTTTAAAAGTAGATGAGATTTATCGTGTAGGGGGGGCCCAGGGTATTGCCGCGTTAGCCTATGGCACAAAAACTATCCCGAAAGTAAATAAGATTGTTGGGCCAGGTAATAGGTATGTGAGCGAAGCAAAAAGGCAGGTATTTGGCTATGTGGATATCGATATGATTGCCGGTCCGACTGAACTTGTGGTTATTGCCAACCGCTACAGCGACCCGAAATTTATTATCGCGGATTTAAAAGCCCAGGCTGAACATACCGGGGGTCTGGCAATATTGATTACTAATTCCAAGAACCTGGCCAAAGAGGTAAAATCCCAGGTGGACAGCCCGGATGGTTTTATTATTTTAACCAAAAACCTCGAAGAGGCAGTGGAAATATCCAACCGGATTGCTCCTGAACATTTGGAAATCTTGATCAAAAATCCCCAGAGGTTAGTAAAGGGCATAAAAAATGCCGGAGCGATATTCCTCGGTCCGTATAGCCCCACTGCCGTAGGCGACTATGTTGCCGGCCCCAGCCATGTTTTGCCGACTGGCGGGACCGCTCGATTTTTCTCCGGCCTATCTACGTTTGACTTTATTAAAAGTAGCCATATAATAAGCTATTCTAAAAAATCCCTGGAGAAGATGCGCGAGCCATTGGAAAAGATTGCCAGTATCGAGGGCTTGAGCAAGCATCTGGATTCGGTAAAAGCCAGGTTCTAGTAAAAGATAAGATCCTGTCCAGAGGACAGGATAAAATTAAAACTAAACGCCAGAGGCAGTTTTAATTTTAGGAAAAAAATGAGAAAAGCCGTAGTAAAAAGAAAAACCAAGGAAACGGATATAACAGTTAAGTTGAATATCGATGGAAGCGGTAAGTCAAAGATCAATACAGGTATCGGAATTTTAGATCACATGTTAGAATTATTTTCTTTTCACGGATTGTTCGACTTAGAAATTCTTTGTAAAGGAGATTTAAAAGTTGACATACACCACACCAATGAGGATGTGGGGATTGTTTTAGGTCAGGCCTTTAAACAGGCATTGGCGGATAAAAAAGGCATCAGGAGGTTCGGCTCAGCGGCTGTGCCGATGGAGGATGTGGTGGCTAATGCTGTTGTTGATATCAGCGGAAGAGGTTCCTTTATCTTAAATGTCAAAAAAGGCAACTTAAAAGAAGTGATTTCGGCAACAAGGCCAAACGCACAGGAGGAATATGCGTTTGACGACGCCGAACATTTTCTTGATTCCTTTGCCAAACATTTGGGCATGAATTTAAATATTAAAGTTGGACCAGTTAGCCAGGATTTGCATACTACCTTAGAGCCAGTCTTTAAAGCCTTAGGGTTGGCCATGGACCAAGCCACTCAGATTGACCCCCGTCGCCAGGGAATCCCTTCGACAAAAGGCACCATTGATTAAGTGAGGACATAAGTTATGCCTGCCTCACCGCGCAGGCAGGGAGTTTTATATCAAAAATAATCTAAGCGACATAACTTATAAGTCCGAACTTTCCCCCTTTCTTGCAAGAAAGCAGGGGGGATTAATTCGCGCAAATAACTTACTCACACTTCGTCCTGTTCCTCAGGACGATCCCGAACGAAGTGAAGGATCTCGTGTTCCTGCCTGCCGGTAGGCAGGCGTAAGTTATGCGCTCATTAAAAATGATTGCGATTATAGACTATGGTATGGGTAATATTCATAGCGTGCAGAAGGCTTTGGAGCTTATGGGTGCAAACACAGTTGTTACCAACCGGCTCAAGGATATCCAGGCTGCGCAAAAGCTGGTTTTGCCTGGAGTGGGCGCTTTTGATGATGCTATTGTAGAGTTAAAAAACCAGGGTTTGGTGGCGGTAGTAAAAGACCAGATAAAAAATAAAAAACCTTTTTTAGGTATTTGTTTAGGCATGCAGCTTTTATTTGATGAAAGCCAGGAGGCAAAAGAGTCAAAGGGCTTGAGTGTATTAAGTGGAACAGTAAAAAGATTCGCTCCGAGCCGCGGACTTAAAGTGCCGCATATGGGCTGGAACGAATTAAAAATAAAGAATAAAAACTGTCCCCTGCTCAAAGGTATAATGGAGAGAGCCTACGTTTATTTTTGCCACTCCTATTATCCTGAACCGGATAATCGCGCTATGACTGCCGCAGTCTGTGAATACGGCCGAGAATTCAGCTGTATGGTCTGGCAGGATAATATCTATGGCGTACAATTCCATCCGGAAAAAAGCCAGGAGGTTGGCCTGAAGATACTAAAAAATTTTGTGGAGCTATGTTAATCATTCCTGCGGTAGATATAGAAGACGGATGCGTAGTTAGGCTTGTTCAGGGTAAATTAGATAAGAAGGTATATTCAAAAGACCCCGTAAAAACATCGCGGCATTGGATAAAACAAGGCGCAAAGTTAATTCATGTGGTTGATCTGGATGGAGCAAATACCGGGGTACCCAAAAATCTTGATATTGTCAAAGAAATTGTTAAGACCGCAGGTGTTCCTGTAGAATTTGGAGGCGGAGCCAGGACTGCGGAAACCATAAAGGCATTGCTTGATTGCGGTATATACCGGGTAATCTTAGGCACAAAAGCTGTAGAGGATGAGGATTTTTTACGCCAGGCTCATAAAAAATTCAAAGATAAGATTATCGTCAGTATTGATGCCAAAGAAGGCGAAGTTCTCACCAAGGGCTGGCAGGTTGGATGCGCCAATATCGATACCTTGGAATTTGCCTGTGCCTTAAAAGAGATGGGCTTTAAACAGGTAATTTATACAGATATATCCAAAGACGGCACTTTAAAAGGACCGAACATACAAGCGACAAAAAGGCTCTTAAAGACCGGTCTTTCCGTAATTGCCTCCGGAGGCGTGTCTTCTCTGGAGGATATCAAAAAACTAAAAAAACTGGAAGGAGAGGGTTTAGTTGGTATAATCGTGGGTAAGGCTTTGTATGAAGGTAAGTTCACTTTGTCTGAGGCCTTAAAATTAAGTTAAATGAAGCCCAAACTTACGGAACGAAGTGAACGTAGATAGATGAGTAAAATATGGACGCTATAACTTACGTCGTCCGCCACAGAACTTTGGCGGACTTCCGTAAGTTATCCGCTCATTAAAGGAGGGGAAAAGGATATGATAAGGCATAAACTGGTTACCCTAGTAGTTTTAGTTATCTTTGCAATTGCGTTTGGCGGTTGCGCCACCACCCGCAAACAAAGCGACCTGGAAATCCAGGGATTAAGAAATCAGGTTTCCGCATTGCAGACCCAATTGCAAACTAAAGACGATGAAATCAATGCTTTAAAAGAATCTTTGAATAAACTCCGCGAACAGAAACCTGCTGAAGGCAAGACAACTGTTCATAAAAGGGTTTTAGAAACCAAAGAGCATCCCACTGCCAAACAGATTCAGGTTGCTTTAAAAAATGCCGGTTATTATGCGGGTATTATTGACGGAAAGATGGGCAAACAAACTAGGGGTGCAATTAAGGCATTTCAAAAGGCAAACAATTTAAGAGTAAACGGAAGAGCGGGAAAGCAGACCTGGAATCTCTTAAAGCAATATCTGGAGAAGACGGTAAAATAAACGCCGTTAGAAAGGACGGGCCCCGTTACAAAGGATCTTTCTAACGGGGTAAATTCCCTAAGAAATGCTGACCAAACGCATCATCCCCTGCCTTGATATCAAAGAAAGCCGGGTGGTAAAAGGGGTAAAGTTTGTGGGCCTGCGCGATGCGGGCGACCCTGTAGAAGTAGCCAGGGTCTATGACCAACAGCAGGCAGATGAACTGGTATTTTTGGATATCACTGCCAGTGTCGAAAACAGAAAGACCCTGGTGGGTTTAGTTGAAAACATTGCTAAGAATATATTTATGCCTTTTACCGTAGGAGGCGGGATCGGGGATATCCAGGATATCCGGGATTTATTAAATGCCGGAGCAGAGAAAGTTTCCATAAACACCCAGGCAGTTAAATACCCGGATTTGATTACTAGCGCCGCAGGCAAATTCGGTAGCCAGTGTATAGTGCTGGCTATCGATGCCAAGAGTAATCAAAATTTAAACAACCAAGGTGCTTCATGGGAGGTTTATATTAACGGAGGAAGGACTCCTACGGGATTGGATGCGATTGAGTGGGCAAAGAGAGCCGTGGATTTAGGAGCTGGCGAGATTCTTTTGACCAGCATGGACTACGACGGGACCAAGGATGGTTATGATTTAGATTTAACCCGGGCAATCGTGGATGCGGTAAGCGTTCCAGTTATTGCTTCGGGTGGAGCAGGGAAACTGGAGCATTTTTACGATGTTTTAACCAAGGCTAGGGCGGAAGCGGCTCTGGCTGCTTCAATTTTTCACTATCAGGAATACTCGGTACGGCAGGTCAAAGAATATTTAAAGGAAAAAGGGGTACCGGTTCGGCTATGACGAAAAAAAATAAATTTAATCTAAAAGAGTTAAAATATGACAAAAGGGGTTTAATCCCGGCAATAATCCAGGATTATAAAACCGGAGAGGTCCTGATGCTGGCATATATGAACCGCCAGTCTTTAAGCCGGACTTTAAAACTGGGGAAAACCTGTTTCTGGTCGCGTTCGCGTAAAGTCTATTGGATTAAAGGAGAAACATCCGGAAATTACCAGTATATAAAACAGGTCGCTTACGATTGCGATATGGATGCTCTTCTTGTCAAGGTGCGGCAGAAGGGTGTTGCCTGTCATACTGGCAACAGATCCTGTTTCTATCGAAGGATTATTTAAAATTATGTATTATCCTTCATTAAAAGAATTCTTAAAACTTTCTAAAAAAGGCAATCTCCTGCCTGTCTATAAACAGATAAACGCTGACCTGGATACACCGGTATCCGCATTCTTAAAAATCGCCAAAGGCGATTATACTTTTTTACTCGAATCGGTAGAGGGTCAGGAAAAGACAGCCGGGTATTCTTTCCTGGGAGCAAAACCAGCGCTTATTTTTAAGAGTAAAGGCAGAAATATCCAGATTATCTATCCCGACAGAAAATCCGCCAAAAAATTTGTCAGCCCTACCGGTCCCTTAGGCGAGATTAAAAAAATAATGAAAGATTTTAAAGCGATTGAGCCCCATGGTCTGCCGCGTTTTTACGGCGGCCTAGTCGGGTATATCGGCTATGACATGGTCAGGTTTTTTGAAGAGATACCGGATAAAAATCCGGATGACCTGAACATACCTGATTCCGTATTTATCCTGACCGATACCATTCTGGTTTTTGACCATGTTAACCATACCATAAAGATCGTTACCAATGTCATCCTGCCAAAAAATATCCGCCGGCTTTCCCTTGCCCAAAAAACTAAAATCTACACCCGGGCAATTAAAAAAATCGAAGCCATCCAGAAAGATTTTAATAAGCCGATTCCCGCACAAAATATAAAAAGGCGGATGAGCAATTCGAAAATAAAAATAAGCTCGAATTTGACCAAACCAAAATTCCAGGAGATTGTCAGAAAAGCCAAGCATTATATCCAAAGAGGGGATATCATCCAGGTGGTTTTATCGCAGAGATTTAAAATAAAAATAGACGCCGAGCCTTTTTCGATCTACCGTAATCTAAGGAGCCTCAACCCCTCACCCTACATGTTTTTTCTTAAACTAAAAGATATCACTTTAATTGGCGCCTCCCCAGAGATGCTGGTGCGTTGCGAAGGTGATTTGGTGCAAACACGGCCTATTGCCGGGACACGGCCTCGCGGTAAAACCGAAGCCCAAGACCAGCTATTGGAAAAGGAGCTTCTTAATGACGCCAAAGAAAGGGCTGAGCACGTTATGCTGGTTGATTTAGGCCGGAACGATTTAGGCCGGGTATGTAAATCCGGTCAGGTTAGTTTAAGTGAATTCATGTCCGTGGAGAAATATTCGCATGTGATGCATCTAGTCACTGAAGTCAGAGGCAAACTGGATACAAGATATGATAGCTATGATGTTTTAAGGGCCTGCTTTCCTGCTGGCACAGTCAGCGGCAGTCCGAAAATCCGGGCGATGGAGATTATTGACGAACTGGAGACGGTTAAGCGCGGGCCCTACGCCGGTTGCGTGGGATACTTTAGTTTTTCACACAATATGGATACCTGTATAACCATAAGGACAATATTAGTCAAAGATAAAACTGCGTATATTCAGGCAGGCGCAGGTATTGTGGCAGACTCAGTGCCGCAGAGAGAATACGTTGAATCAATAAACAAAGCCAGGGCTTTAATAGAAGCGATAGTTAAATAAAACGGGTCGATGGTCAATAGCCGATAGTCAATAGTAAATCTAACATAGGCTATAGACTAAAACCGACGAAGGAGGTTTTAAAATGGCAGTTAGGATACGGCTAAGAAGAATAGGGAAGAATCCGAAAAAAAGGCCGCATTTTCGCATCAGTGTTTTTGATGGAAGGCGCGGCCGCGATTCCAGGTCCATCGAGGAATTAGGTTTTTATAATCCTCTGACTAAAAACATAAAGCTGCAAAAACAGCGCCTGGATTATTGGGTTAAAAACGGCGCTTGCGTCTCAGAGGCAGTTAAAAATATAATTAAAAAAATCAAAAAGGAGCAGTAAAATGCCACAGGCCCAAACCGTGAATCCCTTGGTGATGAATTTTTTACCTTTAATTCTTATCTTTGTTGTTTTTTATTTTCTGCTCATCCGGCCGCAGAAAACCAAAGAGAAAGAGCATCAGAATATGCTGGCTAACCTGGCTAAAAACGATGAGGTAGTTACTAGTGGCGGTATCCACGGTACGATTGTAAATATAAAAGATAAAACCGTTAGTTTAAGAATAGATGAGAATATCAAGATTGAAGTAGAAAAGAATTGCATTGCTTACGTAAAAAAGACTTAAGGCCCAAAACCCTTAAGGCATAAACAATGGAAAGAAAACTCATTTACAAAATAATTTTGCTTCTGGCTGTTTTAAGTTTATGTGCCTATTTTGCCTTTCCTTTAAACAAAAGAGTAAATTTAGGGCTTGATTTACAAGGCGGCATGCATCTTTTACTTAAGATTGATACCAGCCATCTGTCTGTGCAAGCCAAAGAGGATGCCGCAGATAGGGCGGTAGAGGTAATCAGAAATAGAATAGACCAGTTTGGCGTAAGAGAGCCTTTTATCCAAAAACAAGGAATTGATGAGGTTGTTGTCCAGCTTCCTGGTGTTACAGAAAGAGAACGTGCTATAGATATAATTGGCAAAACCGCTATGCTTGAATTTAAGCTGGTTTCTTCTGATCCAGAAAAGCTAAAAGAGGCAATAGCAGGTACGGTACCTGATGGTTATGAGTTGGCATACTCACAGGAAGGTAATGAACCCCTGCTTTTAGAAAAACAGGCAGTTTTAATAGGAGATGCTTTAACCAATGCCTCTGTGCAATTTAGTCAAAGCGAATTTAATGCACCGGTTGTTGCTTTACAGTTTAATTCTGAGGGTGCAAAGAAGTTTGCTGAAGTTACCGCAGCAAATGTAGGCAGAAGGTTAGCTATTGTTTTGGATGGCAAGGTTCAGTCAGCCCCCAACATAAGAGAAGCTATACCTTCGGGGCAAGCGGTGATTAGCGGCCGCTTTAGTGTCGATCAAGCGCAGGACTTGGCACTTGTTTTAAGAGTAGGTGCTTTGCCTGCCCCTATGCACATAGAAGAAGAAAGAACCATAGGTCCTCTATTAGGTCAAGATTCCATAAATAAAGGAGTCAAGGCTAGTATTGTCGGGACGGTAGCGGTTTTTATTTTCATGGCTATTTACTATCTTTTTGCCGGGATAGTGGCCAATATTGCGCTCTTACTTAACCTCTTGATGATTTTGGGGTGTTTGGGCATGTTACCCCACTTATTCCCGGGCGTATCTGCTACGCTGACCTTACCAGGTATTGCCGGTATGGCTTTATCTTTAGGCATGGCTGTAGATGCCAATGTGTTGATTAACGAGCGCATAAGAGAAGAGTTATCAATAGGCCGGTCTTTACGCACCGCTATCGCTAACGGTTATTCCAAAGCCTTCAGCGCAATCTTTGATTCCAATCTTACCACCTTAATTGCGGCATTTTTGTTATTTCAGTTCGGCACCGGACCAATAAGAGGTTTTGCAGTAACTTTGACAATCGGTCTTATCGCCAGTATGTTTACCGCGATTGTGGTTACTCGGGTAATATTTGAAGTCCTCTTAAGTTTAGGATGGTTAAAATCATTACCCATGCTTCAATTGATAGGACAGACTAAAATTGATTTTATTAGCAAGCGCCGGATATTTTATGCTCTATCTTTAACTATTACCATTGCAGGTCTGGTTCTTTTCTTTCTTAAAGGACCTAAAGCATACGGCATAGATTTTGCAGGAGGTCAGCTCCAGGAATACAGTTTTAAGAACGCTCCTTCGATAGATAAGGTGCGCCAATTGCTAAAAGACCTCAATATAGGTGCTGCCTCTATCCAGCAATTTAAAGATAACCCAAAAGTCATACTTATCAGGACAGGCGAAGATAAAAGTACGGTTTTGACCGACAAATTAAAAGAGGCATTTCCCGGTGAGGATATACAAATGCTTAGGATAGAGCATGTGGGGTCGATAGCAGGCAAGCACTTGAAATCCAAGGCCCTATACGCACTTATCTGGTCATTGGTAGGCATTTTGGTTTATGTTGCCTTCAGGTTTAAGCACTTTAATTTTGCCGCTGCAGGTGTAATTGCTCTCATCCACGATGTGGTGGTGGCTTTAGGTTTTCTGGTATTTACCGGAAGGCAAATCGATCTTTTAAGCGTTACTGCATTTTTAACTATCGCGGGTTATTCCATCAATGACACTATTGTTATCTACGACCGGGTGCGCGAAAATATGCGCCTGGTGCGTAAGGCCACGCTTAGCGAACTGATAAACTTAAGCGTAAATCAGTGCTTAAGCCGGACGATTATTACTAGCGGAGTTACCTTGTTTGTGGTGTTTGCTATTTATCTTTACGGCGGAGAGGTGTTAAGCAACTTCGCGTTCACTTTGTTAGTGGGTTTTATCTGTGGAGCATACTCTACGGTTTACATAGCCTCACCTTTAGTTCTTGCCTGGACCCGCAAAAAAACGTAAGTAAAGAAGACCAAGGCTGAGGTCGAGGTTAAGCTGTTCTTATATACTTAACCTTAGCCTTATCCTTAACCTTTTTTAATTCATCAAGTTTATGTTTAAGTCGCTAAAATTATATACTGGTAGGCCGCTGGATTTGGAAAGTATCTCTTCCACATTGGTTGATTTCGGCTACAAGCGCCAAGAGCAGTGTAGCCAAGAAGGAGACTTTTCCCGACGTGGCAATATAGTCGACATATTTCCTTTTACCTTTGAGCTGCCTATCCGCATTGACACTTCGTCTGCGCTCAGTGTCAATGGTGAGCGTAGTCGAACCATTGAGCTAAATATAGATAAAATCGCCTCCATCAAAAGCTTTAATCCCACAAGTGGGCAGCCGCTCTGGGAACACCAGATGGCGATTATCCTGCCTATAAAGAAGACCCAGAAAATTACCACGCTTACCTTTACCGAAGAGTTCCCCATAGAGAATTTTATTGACTTAAAAATCGGCGATTACGTTGTGCATAACCAGCACGGTATTGGCAGGTTTTTAGGCTTACATAAAATAAAAATCGGCGATAGGCTTAAGGACCACCTGGTTATTGAATACGACCGTCAGGAAAAATTGTACGTGCCCGTGGAATCAATGCATCTAGTGCAGAAATACATTGCCTTTGCTATCCGCAGGCCCAAGCTTTACCGTTTGGGCAGTAAAGAATGGACCAGGACCAAAGAGAGGATGAGAAAACAAATCCAGAAATTCGCCTGGGAACTTTTATCTCTGCAGGCAATGCGCATGAGTATATCCGGTTTTGCCTATTCGAAGGATACCGAATGGCAGAAGCAGTTCGAAGCGACCTTCCCTTATACCGAGACCCTGGATCAAGTTAAGGCAACCCAGGAAGTGAAACTCGATATGGAATCTTCCAAACCTATGGACAGGCTTCTTTGCGGAGATGTCGGCTACGGCAAAACCGAAGTAGCCATGCGTGCGGCTTTTAAAGCGGTTATGGATAATAAACAGGTTGCGTATCTTGTGCCGACTACGATTTTGGCCGAACAGCACTATCAGAATTTCCTAAGTCGTTTGCTTGATTTTCCCATCAATATACAGATGCTTTCACGTTTTAAAACTAAATCCCAGCAAAAAACAATTATTGACGGTATTACATCAGGCAAGGTGGATATTGTTATCGGCACGCACCGTTTATTATCCGCGGATATAAAATTCAAGGACCTGGGGCTAGTGATTATCGATGAAGAGCAGCGCTTCGGGGTTAAGGCCAAGGAAAAGCTAAAGACCATTCGCTTAACCACGGATGTACTTACCCTGACTGCTACACCCATACCAAGGACATTATATATGGGTTTGATGAATGCCAGGGATTTATCCGTAATAAACAGCCCGCCCGGAAATAGGTTGCCAATAAAGACGGTTGTGGTAGAATATGACAAGGATCTCATTCAGCAGGCTATTTTAAGAGAGATAAAACGCAAAGGTCAGGTTTATTTTTTACACAACCGCGTCCACGATATTGATAAAATAAAAGAAAGACTGCTCAAACTTTTACCTCAAGACGTAAGATTGGCAATTGCCCATGGCCAGATGCCCTCGCGAATTCTAGAGAGCGCGATGTTTGATTTTTTAAAGGCAAAAATCGATGTATTGCTTTGTACCACAATTATTGAATCGGGGATTGATGTGCCCAACGCCAATACCATTATTATCAATAACGCACATACGTTTGGATTATCGGACTTGCATCAACTGCGCGGCAGGGTAGGCAGGTTCAATCGGGCTGCCTATGCTTATTTTCTGATTCCGAAAAACGAGACTATCGATAGCGATGCCAGAAAACGATTAAATGCCATCCAGGAATACGCGTATCTGGGTTCGGGATTTAAGATTGCCATGGAAGATTTAGAAATACGGGGAGCAGGCAATATTTTGGGCGTAGAGCAGCATGGTTTTATTTCGGCAATAGGATTTGACCTTTACTGCAGATTGCTCAGGGAGGCAGTGGGTAACTTTAAGGAGCAGCTAAATTTTTAGGGAGCGTATCAGATGTTAAGAGAATCCAGGCAAAAAATAAAATGTCTTTTTTTAATAGCCGTTATTTTTTCCCTAAACTTTAGGCCTGCCTCTGCCGAAGATAAAATTGTTGCAATTGTAAATTGCGATGTGATTACGCAGAAAGACCTGAACGATTTCATTAATTTTACCCGGATGCAGTTGTCATCAGAGCATACTCCACAGGAAGTGGAAAATAAAATCAAATCCATCAAGAAGGATTTGATGGATAAATTAATTGAAGACCGCATTATTTTACAGGAGGCCAAAAAAGACAAGATAAAAATAGATGAATCCAGGGTTAAGGCGAAGATCGAAGAGATAAAAAAGCGTTACGGCTCGGACTCTAATTTCCAAACTGCTTTAGCTGGGCAGGGCTTAGTCCAAGCAGATGTTGAATCAAGGATAAGGGAACAGCTACTTATGTATGGTATCATTGAGGCGAAGGTGCGCAGCAAGATCGTCATCAACCCTAAAGAGGTCACGGAATTTTATGAGAAAAATATGGAAGAATTCAGGTCTCCGGCTGAGTTTCAAGTTGAATCCCTAACTACCGAAGACGCAGAACAGGCGCGCCAGTTTTTGGTTAACCTCAAAAACGGCAAGGAGCCAGAGAGTCTGGCAAATACGGAATCGGTATCATTGGACAAAATGAATGTTGTAAAAGGACAGCTGCGCAAGGATATCGAGGATGTGGTTTTCAAGTTAAAACCAGGAGAGGTATCCAGCCCACTAAAAATCGGAAATAAATATTATATCTTTAAATTAAACCGCATCATCCCAGCGTGTCAGCAAAACCTCAACCAAGTGCGTGACCAGGTTTACACATTTTTATTCAACCAAAAAATGGAAGAAGAATTAACCAGATGGTTAGATGAAATTAAAAAACGCTCCTATATCAAAATATTCGCAAATTAAAATCGGAATCACTTTCGGAGATCCCTCTGGGATAGGCCCGAGCATTATCGCAAAAGCTCTTGTAAGTATCGGCAGGCTAGCCCAATTTGTAATCATCGGAGATAGGCGGGTTTTTGAGCAATCCGGAGCCAGGGGCCTTTCAAATCTGAAAAATGTAAGATTTGTCGACCTTAATAACGTCGCGCATAAAAAATTTAAATTCGGTAAAATCAGCGCGGAATACGGCCGGGCCTCCATTGAATACCTTAATAAAGCACTGGAATTGCTGGTGAGAGACCAGATCGATTGTCTGGTGACCTGCCCTATATCCAAAGAAGCCATTAACCTGGCCGGGTATCGCTACTTGGGCCATACCGAATATCTGGCCCAAAAGACCGGCTCAAGAAACTTAGGAATGATGCTTTTAAACCAGGATTTAAGATTTGTTTTAGTTACCCGGCATATCGCAATTAAAGAAGTCCCCAAATCCTTAACGAAAAATATAATATTTAGCCTAGCCATTTTAGCGCAAGAGTCGCTAAAAAAACTTTTTTTAATTAAAAATCCCCGTATCGCAGTTTGTGCGCTTAATCCGCACGCCTCGGATAACGGTCTAATCGGCGACGAGGAATCCAGGATTATCTTGCCCGCAATAAAGAAACTGCGCACTAAAATAAGACATATCCAAGGTCCTCTTCCTGCTGATGTGGCAATCGCAAAAGCCAAAAATCAGGAATATGATTGCGTAATTGCGATGTATCATGATCAGGCCTTGATACCCTTGAAGATGCTAGGCAGTGATACCGGAGTAAACCTAACATTGGGCTTGAATTTTATCCGGACATCGCCGTTACATGGAACAGCCTTTGATATTGCCGGAACAAATCTGGCAAACCCCAACGCATTAATTGCGGCAATCAAACTGGCAGCCAGATGTACCGCAAACCTAAAAAAAGCCTAGGTCAGAATTTTCTCGTCGATAAAAATATCCGCAGAAAGATCGTCGATAACTGCCTGCTGCAGAAATCCGATATAGTGTTGGAGATCGGCTCAGGGAATGGCGAGATTACTGAATTAATTGCCGGGCGTGTTGATAAAATCCACGCCTTAGAGATAGACCCGTATCTGTGCGCGGTATTAAAGAGAGCGCTTGGCGCTTTTAAAAACGTAAAAATAATAAATCAGGACATATTAAAGCTTGACCTAAGAAACTATTTCGGGAAATTGACGCAAAAAATAAAAGCGGTCGGCAACATCCCGTATTATATCGCTTCACCGATTATCACACATCTATTGGAGTATCGCGATATGATTAGCAAAATATTTCTCACTACCCAGAAGGAATTTGCTGCCAGGGTTTGCGCAAAGCCCGGTTCAAAAGATTATGGTGCTTTTAGTTGCTTGGTGCAGTATTATTCAAAGCCCGAGGTGTTATTTTCGATTAAAAATACTTGCTTTTCTCCGGTTCCCAAAGTGGATTCGTCTTTTTTATGCCTTAAGATGCTGGAGGAACCCGCCGTAGAGGTAAAAGACGAGGAATTATTCTTTAGGGTTATCAGGAGAGCCTTTAACCAAAGGAGGAAGATTTTAAAAAACAGCCTAAAAGGCGTTATCCCACCGGAAAAATTAGACAGATTCTTTCAGGAATATCATATCGATAGCCGAATCCGGCCAGAAGACCTCGGCTTAGCCGATTTTGCTAATTTAGCAAACCCATAAAAATTAAAAAAAACATTGACAAAGTTAGATCTTTAAGGTAAACTTAATGCTTTATAACAAACCCCAAAATAACTTCTCGACGGTTTTCTCGTAAAAGGTAGGGTTTTAAAGCGAAAAAAAAGAATTTTTTTTTAAAATTCTTTGGGTGTGGAGTTTTTTGTCTTTGGCAATAGGTATATAGGTAAGGTCACAGCCTGTGATCTTTTTCATGCTGGAGTAGCTCAGTTGGCAGAGCACGTCCTTGGTAAGGACGGGGTCACGGGTTCAATTCCCGTCTCCAGCTTTTTGGGACGGGATAATAAATGGCGTTATACGGATATTTTTTTCTATGCGCGAGATAATTACTTTAGAGTGCACGGTTTGTAAAAATAGAAATTACACCACAACCAAGAATAAGAAGACGCACCAAGAAAAACTGGAGATAAGCAAATTTTGTAAATCTTGCCATAAGCATACCCCACACAAAGAGATAAAATAAGCAAGCGGGTTTTGTTTGTGAGTGGTTATTTCTTTAAAAAATAAAAAATTATAGGAGCGTCGGTTAATGGCAAACCAACGGTCTCCAAAACCGTGACTGCAGGTTCGACTCCTGCCGCTCCTGCGAGTATGGAGGCGAACCTAAAGGGGTGTGGGGAAAAAGTTTCCCCACGCTTTCGGGGTTACAGCGACCCGCCAAGTTTTGTGGCGGGGAGCGCCATAGGGGCAGCGCCCCTGTGGGGAGCGAACGAGAATATAAAATCAGTGAGCGACAGGTTCGACTCCTGCCGCTCCTGTTGGTATGGGGGGAGGCAGAACCGGGTACTAGATGAGCATATTCGCAAAACCGATAAATTTTTTAAAAGAGGTAAGAGCAGAATTAGGCAAGGTATCATGGTCAACAAGGCAAGAGGTATTGGGTTCTACTTTTGTAGTTATTGTAATCACCGCGATTATGGCGCTATTCATATTTTTCATAGACCTGCTTCTATCCAGAATATTGAACTTTATATTTAAATAATGTTGAACTGGTACGTAGTACATACACAGACTGGCGCAGAAGATAAGGTAAGGGCATTGCTGGAAAACCGGATTGCGAGCCAGGGGTTGAATAATGTTATCACCAAGGTAGTCATACCCACGGAGCAGGTTTCGGAAATCCGTTCAGGCAGACGCAGGATATCGCAGAGAAAATTTTTCCCTGGTTACCTGCTCGTAGAGATGGAGCTGACAGAGCAGACGCACCTGTTTATCAAAACCACGCCAGGGGTGACCGGATTCATTGGATTGGGTAAGAAGCCTATGCCTTTACCGCAAAGCGAAATTGACAATATCCTCAAAAAAGCTCAAGATACACAGGTTAAGCCCAGCCCTAAGATAATTTTCGAAAAAGGCGAACAGGTCAGGATTACTGAAGGGCCATTCCTTAATTTTAACGGTAGTATCGAAGAGATTCATCCGGAAAAAGGCAAACTCAAGGTAAGCGTTTCTATTTTTGGCAGGTCTACTCCTGTAGAATTAGAGTATTGGCAGGTGGAAAAAATATAAAATGGCTAAAAAGGTAGTAGTACAGATTAAGTTACACGTTCCAGCAGGCTCAGCCAACCCTGCTCCGCCAGTTGGCCCAGCCTTGGGTCAGCATGGAGTAAACATTATGCAATTCTGCAAGCAGTTTAACGAACAGACCAAAGGAAAAGGCGAGGGATTAATTTTACCTGTGGTTATCAGCGTATATGAGAATAAGAGTTTTAGTTTTATTATTAAAAGCCCGCCTTCGTCAGTGCTCCTTAAACGGCTAGCTAATTTAGCCAAGGCCTCAGGCACAGCCGGCAAAGAAACCATCGGTAAAGTAACCCGCAAGCAAATTGAAGAGATAGTCAGGCTAAAGGCAAAAGACCTTAACACCCAGGATATGAATGAGGCGATTAAAATCATTACCGGCACCGCCAGAAGCATGGGCATTGCTGTGGAAGGCTAAAAATGGAAATACGCAGCAAGCGATATAAAGAATCCCAGAAGCAGAAAGACGAGAATAAGATTTATCAGCTTAAAGAGGCAATAGCAGCCTTAAAAAAGATGCCTGCCCCTAAATTTGATACCTCGATTGATCTGCATTTCAACCTGAATGTTGACCCAAAAAAATCAGACCAGATGGTGCGCGGAACTGTAGTGCTTCCCCACGGCACAGGTAAAAAGGTCAGGGTTGCGGTTTTTTGTAAGGGCGAACACGAAAAGATTGCCAGAGCAGCTCAGGCGGATTACGTGGGCGCTAGCGACTTGATTGAAAAGGTCGCAGGTGGTTTTTTGGATTTTGATTGCGCTATTGCTACCCCTGATATGATGAAGGATTTAAGCCGCTTAGGCAAGGTCCTCGGGCCCCGCGGGCTTATGCCAAGTCCTAAGACCGGCACAGTTACTAACGATATTGTTAAGGCCATTGAAGACGTAAAAAAAGGCAAGGTCGAATTCCGGGTAGATAAGCAGGGTGGCGTACATCTTGCGGTGGGGAAAATTTCTTTTGATGAGGATAAATTGTACGATAACGTCTCCAAAGTTATTGAGGCCCTGAGCGAAGCTAAACCTACATCGGTTAAGGGAAAATTCATCAAGAGCTTGTTTATTTCCTCAACCATGAATCCGGGTTTAAAACTTTCCATATGAAAAAGATTGGACTGGTAGTTAAAGAGGCATCAGAAAATCGTATTAAAAATAGCCTAAAAAATGCAAACGCATTTTTTATCGTAAAATATTCAGGTTTATCCAGTCCGGACCTTACCGCGTTGAGGCAGTCTTTAAAAGTAGCGCAGGCCACTATGTTTGTGGCCAAGAATAGCGTGGCCAGACGCGCCCTTAAAGATTCGGGTCTGGAGGCGATGATTAAAACCATCGAAGGGCCCTGCGGCTTGATTTTTGTTAACGAAGAGCCAATTAATGCCTCCAAAGCGCTGTGTAATTTTTCTAAAGAACATAAGCAGCTCAAATTAGAAGCGGGGTTCCTCGAGAATAACGTCCTGGGTCAGAAAGATATCGAAGCCCTGGCCAGACTTCCCAGCAAGGAAGTATTAAGGGCCCAGGTGGTTATGGCTTTAAATTCGCCGATATCAGGGTTGGTTGTGACTCTAAACCGGATATTGGCAAAGTTTGTTTACTGTTTAGACCAGATAAAACAGAAAAAGACAGGTTAAAGGAGGAAAAGAAAATGGCAAGCGAAAAACTAGAGGGAATGCTTAAATCAATCGAAAGCTTAACCGTATTGGAGCTTGCGGATTTAGTCAAGGCCCTCGAGGAAAAGTTCGACGTAAAGGCGAACATGCCGATTGCGGCTAGCCCCGTAGCAGGCGCAGGCGCAACAGCTGGTGCTGGCGCTGTGGCAGAAGAGAAGAGTACTTTTACCGTGGTTCTGGCTAATGCCGGTGCCAATAAAATTGCTGTAATCAAGGAAGTAAGGACAATCACCAGCCTAGGGTTAAAAGAGGCAAAGGATTTAGTTGATGGTGTGCCCAAGCCGGTAAAAGAGGCCGCAAGCAAAGAAGAAGCTGAAGAAATGAAGAAGAAGCTCGAAGCAGTTGGGGCTACCGTCGAATTGAAATAATTCGTTAATCTCGTTATGCTCATTACAACGAACTAAACGGGCTAAACGAACTAAACGGGCTAAACGAACGATGACCAAGCGTAAAAATTTCGCAAAACTAAAAGAGGTATACGACTTACCGCATTTTCTGGATGTGCAGTGTGTCTCTTACCGGGAATTCCTCCAGGCGGACCTGAATCATTCCGAACGCGAGCGTCTCGGCCTGCAAGAGGTATTTGAAGAGATATTCCCCATCGAGGATACCAACCGCTCGGTAAAATTAGAGTTTATCAGTTACTCTTTAGGCAAACCCAAATATGATATTGCCGAATGTAAAAGGCGGGGTTTAACTTATGCTGCACCTCTTAAGGTTAAATTCAGGCTGATCACTCCGGGCGATACCAAAGAGCAGGACGCCTATTTTGGCGAGATACCCTTGATGACTGAAACCGGAACCTTTATCATCAACGGTGGTGAACGGGTGGTGGTTAGCCAATTGCAGCGTTCCCCGGGAGTATCCTTCGAAGAAGAGGAGCATCCTACCGGAAAGAAAATATTCTACGGCCGGATAATCCCTTATCGCGGTGCCTGGCTTGAGTTTAAATATGACCTCACCGAATCCATTCTTGTCTATGTGGATAGACGCAGAAATTTTCCTGCCACGCAGATATTGCGAATCCTCGGTTTTTCAACTGACCAAGAAATCATTGCTGCCTTTGGCAAAGAGTACCCTGAAATCACCAACACTTTTAAAAAAGACTATACCAAAAATAAGGAAGAGGCCTATATAGATTTTTACCGCAAGGTGCGTCCCACTGAACCCGTAACCAAAGAAGCAGCCGAGGCTTTATTTTACAGATTATTCTTTGACCCCGGTAGATACGATTTAGAAAGAATTGGCCGTTTTATGCTCAATCGCAAATTGAGCATGGATGTTTCTCTTGAAAAAAGAATTCTGGACTCAGCCACGGTTATCAAGGTAATCGAGTATCTTATTAAACTAAAAAGCGGCGAAGGTAAAATTGATGATATTGATCACCTTGGCAACCGCCGCATAAAAACAGTAGGGGAGTTAGTCCAGAATCAAGTTAGAATTGGCCTGGCCAGGGTTGAGCGTTCAATAATCGAAAGGTTAAGTATCTTAGGAGATTTTAATAACTTAAGCGTTCATTATCTGATAAATTCGAAATTATTATCCAATCAAATCCGCGATTTTTTTGCCCGCAGCCAGCTTTCCCAGTTTATGGATCAGGTTAATCCCTTGGCAGAGATGACCCACAAGAGAAGATTAAGCGCTTTAGGCCCGGGAGGTCTGTCCCGGGAACGTGCGGGTTTTGAAGTAAGGGACATTCACCCTTCGCATTACGGCAGAATCTGCCCCATTGAAACCCCTGAAGGCCCAAACATCGGACTTATCGCTTCTTTAAGCACGTATGCCCGCGTAAATTCATTAGGTCTTCTTGAAACTCCGTACCGCAAAGTCGAAGGGGGTAAAGTCACGCGTAAGATCGAATATCTGACCGCGGATATCGAAGAAGATAAAATTATTGCCCAGGCAAATGTGCCTTTAAATGACGATAGTACCTTTAAAGAACGCGAAGTTTCCTGTAGGTATAAGGGAGATTTTCCTAAAGTCCCTGGCAAGCAGGTTGAGTATATGGATGTTTCGCCTAAACAGTTGGTATCTGTGGCTGCGTCCTTAATTCCTTTCTTAGAACATGATGATGCCAACCGTGCGCTCATGGGTTCAAACATGCAAAGACAGGCTGTTCCCCTAATGGTAACTGAGGCGCCATTGGTAGGAACCCAGATGGAAGCTAAAGTTGCCCTTGACTCTGGTACAATGGTGGTGGCGCAGGAATCAGGTAAGGTTACTAATGTTGATGCCTCTTCGATTACCGTGGGCAAGAAAATTTATCATTTGAAAAAATTCCTGCGTACCAATGCCGATACCTGTTTAAACCAGAGACCTCTGGTGAAGCTTGGCGAGCACGTTGAGAAGGCTCAGGTAATTGCTGATGGGATGAGCACTAGAAATGGGGAATTGGCTTTGGGTCGCAACTTACTCTGTGCTTTTATGCCTTGGCGGGGATATAATTTTGAAGACGCCATGCTTATCAGCGATAGGATTGTTAAAGAGGACATGCTTACCTCTATTCATGTCGAAGAATTTGAAATTGAAGCTACGGAAACTCGCTTAGGAAACGAGGAGATAACCCGCGATATCCCGAATGTTAGCGAAGAAGCACTGCGAAATTTGGATGAAAGCGGCGTAATCCGTATTGGTGCAGAAGTCGGTCCAGGCGATATCATAGTGGGCAAGGTGACTCCGAAGACTGAATCTGAACTTTCACCCGAAGAGAGGCTTTTACGCGCTATATTCGGCGAAAAAGCCTCGGATGTGCGCGATACCTCTTTGATTGTTCCTCCGGGCGTTGAGGGTGTGGTTGTGGATGTGCATATTTTTCAGCGTAAAGGCAGGGGTAGGAAATCCAAGGAAGAAAAATCCCACGAGTTGGCCAAAATCCGCGAACTCAAAGCATATTACAAACAAGAAATAGAGTTTGTGCAGGTCGAGAAAATCACGCGTTTAGCCCAGGTTCTGGGTGTGGATAAGAAAAAAATAGAAAACCTGGATTTTAGTGATAATGAAGAGGCTAAGGTATTAGTCGCTTCCTTTGATGAGCAGATACAGGAACTATTAGCCGAGCAGCAGCAGGAGATTGAAAAAGTAAAACGCGGGGATGAACTTCCGCCGGGAGTATTAAAAAGGGCAGTTGTTTATATCGCCACCAAGCGTAAACTTTCCGAGGGTGATAAACTTGCCGGAAGGCACGGTAACAAAGGCGTGGTGGCTAGGATTCTTCCGGAAGAGGATATGCCGTTTATGCCTGACGGCACCCCAATTGATGTGGTTTTAAATCCATTAGGCGTTCCCTCGCGTATGAACGTGGGGCAAATTTTGGAAACCCATTTGGGCTGGGCTGCTAAGATTTTGGGTTTATATATCGATAGCCCGGTGTTTGATGGTGCCAGCGAAGAAGAAATCAAGGAGATGCTTAAGAAAGCTAACCTGCCTGAAGATGGCAAGATTACCCTTTTTGATGGCTACACTGGCCAGCCTTTTGGTCAGAAAATAACCGTGGGCTATATTTATATTATGAAATTGGTGCATTTGGTTGATGAGAAAATCCATGCCCGCTCTATCGGTCCGTATTCTTTGGTTACGCAACAGCCCTTGGGCGGAAAAGCCCAATTTGGCGGACAGAGATTAGGAGAAATGGAGGTTTGGGCTCTGGAAGCATACGGTGCTGCTTTTACCTTACAGGAAATGCTGACCGTAAAAAGCGATGATGTATCCGGCAGAACGCGTATCTATGAGGCAATAGTTAAAGGAGAACAGCGATTAAGCCACGGCACACCCGAATCCTTCAATGTTCTTATCAAAGAACTGCAGGGTCTGGGTTTGGATATACGTACGGAGAAGAGAAGATGATTAAGAACATAAGTTATGCCTGCCTCACCGCGCAGGCAGGCCTGCCTCACCGCGCAGGCAGGGAGCTTTATATAAAATGATAGGCGACATAACTTATTATTCGAAACCATCCTCGCCAATTTCCATCTGTACATACTTAGGAAATTGGCGAGGATTAATTCGCCCCAACAACTTACTCACACTTCGTCCTGTTCCTCAGGACGATCCTGAACGAAGTGAAGGATCTCGTGTTCGTAAGTTGTGGGCTCATTAATAATGGAAGAAACTATTTTATTTGATACCATATCCATAAAAATCGCATCACCTCAGGTGATAAAATCCTGGTCAAAGGGTGAGGTCAAGAAAGCCGAAACCATTAATTACCGTACCTTAAAGCCAGAAAAGGACGGGCTTTTTTGCGAAAAGATTTTTGGGCCAGTGCGCGACTGGGAATGTAATTGCGGCAAATATAAAGGTATAAAATTTAAGGGAATTACCTGCGACCGTTGCGGCGTAACTGTGGACCGCTCTTCAGTAAGGCGCGAGCGTATGGGGCATATAGAACTAGCGACCCCGGTTACGCATATCTGGTTTTTTAAAGCCGTGCCTTCGCGCTTATCCGTACTTCTGGATATGAGCCTGAGAGAACTTGAAAAAATAATTTATTATGAAGAGTATGTCGTAGTTAATCCGGCTGAGACCCCTTTAAAGAAAAAGGCGCTTTTGACCGAAGAAAAATATCAAGAGGCGCTGAATAAATACGGCGCATCCTTTAAAGCCAAAATCGGCGCAGAGGCGATACGGGATTTGTTAAAGGAACTGGATATTGACAGTTATTGCCGCAAGCTGCGCCGGGATTTGGAAAAATCCAAAGATATCTTGAGCAACCGCAAGACCCTGAAGTACTTAAGGATTATCGAAGATTTTAAAAAGTCAGGGAACAAGCCCGAATGGATGGTTTTAGAAATATTGCCGGTTATCCCTCCTGACCTAAGGCCTCTGGTTCCTCTGGACGGAGGCAGGTTTGCCACCTCAGACCTTAATGATTTGTATCGCCGCGTGATTAACCGGAATAACCGCTTAAAGAAACTTATTGAACTCAATGCCCCGGAAATTATTATCCGCAATGAAAAACGCATGTTGCAGGAAGCAGTGGATGCACTCTTGGATAATGGCAGACACGGCCGAGCGGTAATGGGCTCAAACAACCGTCCTCTTAAATCACTTTCCGATATGCTCAAAGGTAAACAGGGTCGTTTCCGTCAGAATCTCCTGGGCAAGCGCGTGGATTATTCCGGCCGTTCGGTAATCGTAGTCGGTCCCGAACTTAAACTGCACGAATGCGGCCTGCCCAAACAAATGGCCTTGGAATTATTTGAACCTTTTATCATAAAACGCCTGCGTGAAAAAGGTTTTGTGCATACCATAAAAGGCGCGCGCAGAATGGTAGAGCGCGGCAAGATTGAGGTCTGGGATATTCTGGACGAGGTGATCAAGGACCACCCGGTTCTTTTGAACCGCGCACCTACCTTACACCGTTTAGGCATCCAGGCTTTTCAGCCGATTTTAATCGAAGGCAAAGCCATAAAAATTCATCCCTTGGTTTGTACTGCCTTCAATGCTGACTTTGACGGTGACCAGATGGCCGTACATGTGCCTTTATCTTTAGAAGCTCAGTTAGAAGCAAAAATCCTCATGCTCTCGATTAACAACGTGTTTTCTCCAGCTGAAGGCCGGCCCATTCTTACTCCTACCCAGGATATTATCCTGGGTGTATCTTACCTTACCAAGGAAAAACTAGGGACAAAGGGCGAAAATAAATTATTCGCAACTGGCGACGAAGTATTGGTTGCCTATACTGACGATGAAGTGAACCTCCATGCCAGGATAAAATTAAGAGTGGATAACCTGTTTGATTTGGATGAGAAAAAAACCATTGACCAGCGGCAGATTGTTACCACCACAGTGGGCAGGGTTATCTTTAATCAGATTTTGCCCGATGGTTTTGGTTTTGTAGACAAAGAGTTGACTAAAAAGAACGTCGGTGAGATAGTGACTAATTGCTACAAAAGATTTGGGCACAGCCGGACCATACAATTGCTCGATGATTTTAAAAGATTGGGATTTGAATTTGCCACTTTAGGCGGCATATCCATTGGCATATGTGATTTAACTATACCTAAAGAGAAAACCGAGGTGTTAAAAGAGGCCAAGGATGAGGTAGCCAAAGTAGAAGATCAATACCGCAAAGGCATCATTACCGATAGGGAGCGCTATAATAAAGTTATTGACATATGGACCCGTGCCACTGACCGGGTGTCTGATTTATTGTTTAAAGAAATGGAGCCGTTTAACCCTATATTTATGATGGCGGATTCAGGCGCAAGGGGTTCACGCTTACAGGTAAGGCAGCTTGCGGGTATGCGCGGGTTAATGGCTAAGCCATCAGGAGAGATTATCGAAAACCCGATTACCGCAAACTTCAGAGAAGGCTTAACAGTTTTGGAATATTTTATTTCCACGCATGGTGCGCGCAAGGGTTTAGCCGATACCGCCCTTAAGACCGCTGATGCGGGTTACCTTACCCGAAGGCTGGTGGATGTGGCGCAGGAAGTAATTGTTATTGAGGTTGACTGCGGCACGCTTAACGGTATTACTGTTTCGGCGATTATTGATGGTGATGAGGTGGTGGTGAGCTTAAAAGACCGCATTGTCGGAAGGGTAGCCCTGGATAATATCGTGGATATAATTACCGATAGCGTAATTATCGAGCAGGGCGCCCAGATTACCGAAGAAAAAGCGGAGATGATTGAACAGCTGGGTATTGAGAAAATCCGTATCCGTAGTGTTCTTACCTGTGAATGCCCCAGAGGCGTATGCACAAAGTGCTACGGCAGAAATTTAGCCAGCGGCAGGCTCGTTGAAGTAGGCGAAGCCGTGGGAGTTATTGCTGGTCAGAGTATCGGGGAACCGGGCACGCAACTTACCATGAGAACCTTCCATATCGGTGGCACAGCATCCAGAATTGTTGAGCAGTCCTTTATCAAAGCCAAAAATAAAGGAACACTAAAATACCATAACTTAAGGGTTGTTCCTAAAGATAAAGAGTTTATTGTGTTAAACCGTAATGGTTCAATCAGCATAAATGACAAGCAGGGAAGGGAGCTTGAGCGTTATACCGTGCCTCATGGCGCACTTATCAGCGTTGCTGACGCAGAAGAAATAAACAAGTCCGCAACATTTATGCGCTGGGAACCTTATACCTTACCGATACTCACCGAGGTCTCGGGTCGCGTAAAATATGAGGACCTCAAAGAGGATGTTACGGTGCGTGAGGAATTAAACCCCGTAACCAAGTTGACCGAACGCGTGGTGGTGGAACACAAACAGGACCACCATCCGCAAATATTGATTCTGGATGATAAAGGAGAAGTTTTAGGCATATATCCTATTTCCATCGGTGCACATATACTCGTCAAAGATGGCCAAAAAATAAATGGCGGTGATTTGTTAGCCAAGATACCGCGATTGGTCGGTAAGACCAGGGATATCACCGGAGGTCTGCCCAGGGTTGCTGAATTATTTGAAGCCAGGCGGCCCAAAGACCCGGCCATCATAAGCGAGATAGACGGGTTTGTGGAATTTGGCGAAAGTAAAAAAGGCCAGCGCGTGATTATTGTAAAATCTCCGACTGGTATGCAGAGAGAATACGTTATTCCTCACGGCAAACACCCCAATGTTTATAAAGGCGATAAGGTTACTGCTGGACAGCAGCTGACCGATGGTCCGGTGGTATTGCAGGATATATTAGGGGTGTGCGGGGATAAGGTGCTGCAGGAATATCTGGTTAATGAGGTGCAGGAAGTTTACCGGCTTCAGGGCGTACGCATAAACGATAAGCACATTGAGTTAATTATCCGGCAGATGTTGAAAAAAGTCAGGATTGAGGATTCGGGTGATACTGACTTTTTAGTTACCCAGCAGGTTGACAAATGGGTCTTCCAAAAAGAAAATGCGCGCGTAATTAAAAAAGGTGGAAAGCCGGCTTTAGCTACGCCATTACTCTTGGGCATAACCAAGGCATCTTTGACTACCGAGAGTTTTATTTCCGCTGCCAGTTTCCAAGAGACCACCCGCGTTTTAACTGACGCTGCTGCTTCAGGCAAGAGCGATGAATTATTCGGCCTAAAGGAAAACGTTATTGTCGGCCACCTCATACCTGCGGGTACGGGTTTCCGTGGACATCGCGAAATTGAGATTGTAAAACTTGCTCAGAATTTAAGAGGAGAGAAAAAAGAGAAAGAGGAATTACCTAAGGAAAAGAAGAAGGGTTAAAAAATATGCCAACTATCGCGCAGCTGATTAGGCTAGGTAGGGTATCCAAAAAAAAGAAGACCAAATCTCCGGCATTAAAGGCCTGTCCCCAAAGACGCGGCGTGTGTTTACAGGTGCGGACCATGACGCCGAAAAAACCAAATTCAGCTTTGCGAAAAATCGCCAGAGTGAGGCTTACTACCGGCATTGAAGTGACTTCCTATATACCCGGTGAAGGCCATAATCTTCAGGAACACTCCATAGTTTTAGTCAGGGGTGGCCGCGTGAAAGATTTGCCAGGAGTAAGATACCATATTGTCAGAGGTACGCTTGATGCTGCCGGGGTTAACCAGCGCAAGAAATCCCGGTCTAAGTACGGAGCTAAAAGACCGAAATGAAAAGTTTACAGTTTACTGTTTACTGTTAACAGCACCCGTGCTGTAACTGTACACTGTAAACTGTAAACTACCGAACGCAGTGAGGTTATCATGAGAAGAAGAAAAGCCCAGGAACGGAAAATTTTAGCCGACCCGAAATTTAACAGTAAACTCGTGGCTAAGTTTATTAATATGGTTATGACCAGAGGTAAAAAATCTCTGGCGGAAAAAATCGTCTATGGTGCGCTGGAACGGGTTCAACAGCAGCTTAATGAGCCAGATGCGCTTAAAGTTTTTAATAAGGCCCTGGATAATGCCCGGCCGCGCTTAGAGGTAAAGCCCCGGCGCGTGGGTGGTGCGACTTATCAGGTCCCAATTGAAGTCAGGCAGGAACGTGGAACTTCAATTGCCTTGCGTTGGATAAGAGATTTCGCAAAATCCAAAAAAGGCAGGCCCATGGAAGAAAAATTAGCCGAAGAAATTATTGCTGCCTACAAAGGCGAAGGTTCGGTAATCAAGAAAAGAGATGATACACACAAGATGGCAGAGTCCAATAAGGCTTTTGCCCACTTTAGATGGTAATTTAAAAATGCCCAGGGAAATTCCGCTCGAAAAAATAAGAAACATCGGCATAATCGCTCATATTGACGCTGGCAAAACCACCACCACTGAGCGCATACTTTTTTATACTGGTAGAACCTACAAACTTGGCGAAGTAGATGAAGGTACCGCGGTTATGGACTGGATGGTTCAGGAACAGGAAAGGGGGATTACCATCACTGCAGCTGCGACTACCTGCTTCTGGAAAGACTTCCGCATTAATATCATTGATACCCCTGGCCATGTGGATTTCACCATTGAGGTGGAAAGGTCATTGAAAATCCTGGATGGAACAGTTGTCGTATTTTGCGGTGTAGGCGGGGTTGAGCCGCAATCCGAAACTGTCTGGCGGCAAGCCGAACGATACAGCGTACCCAAGATTGCCTATGTAAATAAGATGGATAGAACCGGCAGCAGTTTTTTTGAGGTTATAAATCAGATGCATACGCGCCTGGCAGCAAATGCCGCGGCGATACAGATACCCTATGGTAAAGAAGAAAATTTTCGCGGTATCGTTGATTTGATTGAAAAGAAACTGGTACTTTATAAAGATGATTTGGGTAAAGAGTTTGATGTTTTGGAAATTCCCAAGGAATTGTCAACGGAAGTAGCCAAACACAGGCATGCATTACTGGAGAGATTAGCGGAACTGGATGATTCTCTTTTGGACCGTTACTTACATAACAAAGAGATTGCCTCCAGCGCAATAAAAGAGGTAATCAGAAAAGCAGTTTTGAGCAATAAATTTGTTCCGGTTTTATGCGGTTCATCTTTTAAAAATAAAGGCATCCAGCTTTTGCTTGACGCTATATGCGAGTATCTACCTTCACCCATGGATCTACCGCCGATTAAAGGGACGAATCCCGAAACTGGCAATTTCGAAGAAATTATCACTTCGGATGAAGCGCCTTTTTCCGCATTGTGTTTTAAGATTGCCACTGACCCTTACGTGGGCAAGCTCAATTATATCAGAGTTTATTCCGGAACTTTATCTTCGGGCGTATACATTTATAATGCCTCAAAGAGGATAAGAGAACGTGTTACCAAATTAGTAAGGATGCATGCGAACCGCCAGGAGATTGTTGAAAGCATATTCACCGGCGATATTGTTGCTGCCGTAGGTTTAAAAGAGACAAAAACCGGGGATACGCTCTGCGAAGAGGATAGTCATATTTTAATCGAAGCCATGCGTTTTCCTGAGCCGGTAATCCAACAGTCAATTGAGACCAGCAACAAAGATGACCAGGAAAAACTGGGTTTGGCTTTGCACAAATTAATCGAAGAGGATCCTTCTTTTCGCGTGGTCTATAATCAGGAAACCGGCCAGACGATTATCTCGGGGATGGGCCAGTTGCATCTGGAGATAATCACCGACAGAATTTTTCGGGAATTTAACGTCAAGGTCCAGGTGGGCATTCCGCAGGTTGCCTACCGCGAGACGATTACGAAAAAATTAAATGCTTCGGGAAAATTTGTTCAGCAAAGCGGCGGCCACGGTCAATACGGCCACGCTGTGATTGAAATTGAACCTCAGGAGATACCCGGCACAGGTATTACTTTCGAAAATAAAATCAAGGGCGGGGCAATACCCCAGGAATTCATTCCGTCAGTAAAACAGGGGATTATGGATAGTTCTAAGAGCGGGGTTTTGGCTGGTTATCCAGTGACGGATATTAAGGTAACCTTGGTTGACGGTTCATTCCACGAAGTAGATTCTTCAGAATTGGCGTTTAAAATGGCAGCAGGCATGGCTTTGACTGATGGTTTAAAAAGAGCCAGTCCAATTTTATTGGAGCCGATTATGGATATGGAGATCATTATTCCCGAAGAGTTTATGGGTGCGGTGATTGGAGACTTAAGTTCTCGGCGCGCAAAAATCGCTGCCATTAATTCACAGGTGAACGTGCGTATCGTTAAAGCGTACGTGCCCTTAGCTGAAGTTTTTAATTACGCGACGACCTTGCGTTCTTTGACTCAGGGTCGTGCATCCTATACAATGGAGCCCTCATGCTATAATGAGGTGCCTTCACATATAGCGGAAAAGATTATTGCGGGTTTTACATCCGTGAGTTCCAAGAGAGGTTTTTAAAACTCGAAGGAGGTAGAGTAATGGCTAAAGAAAAATTTGTAAGGACAAAACCCCATGTCAACATCGGTACCATCGGTCATATTGACCACGGTAAGACGCTTTTGACTTCCGCGATTACACATGTATTGTCAAAACTCGGAAAAGCCCAAGCCAGAGAATATGCCGATATAGCTAAGGGTGGAACAGTAAGAGATGAATCTAAGATATTAACTATATCAGTTGCGCATGTTGAGTACGAAACAGATGCTCGCCATTATGCTCACATCGACTGTCCGGGTCATGCCGACTATATCAAAAATATGATTACCGGTGCTGCCCAGATGGACGGTGCGATACTAGTGGTTTCCGCAGCGGACGGGCCAATGCCGCAAACCCGTGAACATATACTTTTAGCAAGACAGGTTAATGTTCCGGCAATAGTGGTGTTCCTGAATAAAATCGACGTTGTCCAGGATAAAGAACTCATTGAATTGGTAGAGATGGAAACCCGGGATCTGCTGACCAAATACGGCTATCCAGGAGATAAAACCCCTATTATCAAGGGGAGTGCTCTTAAAGCCATGCAGGCAAAAGGTGACCCGAATAATCCTGATGTTAAGCCGATTTTGGATTTACTCAAGGCAGTAGATGAGTTTATTCCTTTACCAGTAAGAGAAATGGATAAGCCTCTACTTATGGCCGTGGAAGATGTATTTACCATTGAAGGAAGAGGAACAGTAGGTACGGGTAGGATTGAACGTGGTAAGGTGAAATTGAACGATGATGTAGAAATAATCGGTTTAAGACCGGAAATTAAAAAGACAGTAGTTACGGGTATTGAAATGTTTAGGAAGATCTTGGATGAAGGCCAGGCTGGTGATAACGTGGGTTTGCTTTTGCGAGGCGTGGATAAGAATGATCTGGAGCGCGGTATGGTTATAGCTGCTCCGAAGTCTATTACGCCTCATACCAAGTTTAAAGCCCAGGTTTACGTTTTAACCAAAGAAGAAGGCGGAAGGCATACGCCGTTTTTTTCGGGTTATAGGCCACAGTTTTATTTTCGCACCACTGATGTTACCGGAACATCCAAACTTCCCCAGGGTGTAGAAATGGTTATGCCTGGTGATAATGTGAGCTTAGAAGTAGAGTTAATCACTCCTATTGCTATGGAAAAAGAATCGCGCTTTGCCATCCGTGAAGGCGGCCATACAGTAGGCGCAGGCGTAGTTACGGAAATTATTGCTTAAGATGACACAAAAGATACGCATAAAATTAAAGGCCTATGATCACCGTCTTTTGGATCAGGCGGTCAAGGAGATTGTTGAGACAGTCAAACGCACTGGCGCCAAGTTATCCGGGCCAGTGCCTCTGCCTACCAAGCAGGAGATTTATACTGTATTGCGTTCTCCGGTGATTGATAAGAAATCGCGTGAGCAATTCGGATTAGCCACGCATAAAAGGCTTATCGATCTGTATGAGCCTACATCCAAGACGATTGACGCCTTGCGGAAATTGAATCTACCTGCAGGTGTGGACGTTGAAATAAAGTAAGTGAGGATATAAGTTATGCCTGCCTCACCGCGCAGGCAGGCCTGCCTGACGGCAGGCAGGGAGAATTATATTAAAAATAATCTAAACGACATAACTTGTATGTCGGAACTTTCCCCCTTTATTGCAAGAAAGCAGGGGGGGTTAATTCGCACTTATAACTTAGCTTCACTGTCGTTCGCTAAGTTATGTGCTCATTAAATATGCCAGGGATATTAGGTAAAAAAATAGGGATGACTCAGATTTTTACGCCAAAAGGCAGCCGCATTAGCGTTACGGCGATTGAAGCCGGGCCCTGCCCCATATTGGCGATAAAAGAAAAACGTCTCCAGCTGGGATTTGATTTGGCAAAAGAGGCCAATCTTAAGAAACCAGTATCAGCCTATTTTAAAAAATTAAATGTAGCTGGCCGTAAATTCATCCGGGAAGTTTTAAAAGATTCGCCTGCCGAATATAAGGTCGGTCAGGAATTGAGGGTTGATATATTTAAGGAAGGCGACTTCGTGGATATCTGCGGTACTTCCATCGGCAAGGGTTTCCAGGGCGGAATGAAGCGCTGGCACTGGCACGGCGGACCGAAAACCCGTGGTTCAACGTCGCATCGCCGGGTCGGCTCAATAGGCTCAAGCACCACTCCGGGCAGGGTCTGGAAAGGCCATCACATGCCTGGCCACATGGGAATGTGCAGGGTTACCATCCAGAACCTAAAGGTGGTCAGGGTGGATCCGGATAATAATCTGCTCTTGGTTAAGGGTGCGGTGCCCGGACACAAAAACAGTTATCTTATTATCCGCAAAGCCAAGAAAAAATAAATTATGGATACCAAGACAAGGAAATTACCTATATATAACAGCGAAGGCAAAGAAGTCGATTCTATTAATCTGGACCCGGAGATTTTTGACGGCACGATAAATACGGCGGTCATCTATCAGGTGGTCAACGCTTATCGGTCAAATCAAAGAAAAGGATTGAGTTCGACCAAAACCCGCGGCGAAGTCTCCGGCGGCGGAAAAAAACCCTGGAGACAAAAAGGAACTGGGCGCGCCAGGGTAGGGTCTAGCCGTTCGCCTCTGTGGCGGCATGGTGGAGTCATTTTTGGTCCTCATCCGCGAGATTTTTCCTATCCTGTGCCGGATAGGTTGAAAAGGCTCGCCCTTAAATCGGGATTAAATGCCAAGGTAAAAGAAAATAGTTTTATCATTTTGGATAATTTAACTATCACCAGCCCAAAAACCAAAGAAGCGGTTAAGATATTCTCAAATTTAAAAGTAAAATCCGATAAAAGTCGTCATGCGCTTTTATTATTGGACAAAAAAGATATAAATTTGCAGCGCGCACTACGCAACATTACTTTTTTGGATTTTAATTTAGCCAAGGACACCAACGTTTACGAAGTCCTCTCGCACCGTAAATTAATTATCACCAAGGACGGCTTAGACCAGCTGATAGGAAGGCTGAAGAGATGATTACTTCTTACGATATAATCAAAGCACTGCTTCGGACCGAGAAAGCGACCCTTTATGAACCACAGGCAAAATATCTGTTTCTGGTGGCAAAAAGCGCAAATAAGATACAAATCAAAAGCGCGGTAGAGCAAATATACAAGGTTAAAGTTCAGGATGTCAATACCGCGATATACCCTGGTAAATTAAAAAGGGTAAGGTATCAGCTGGGCAAAACCCCGGATTTCAAGAGAGCAATCGTGACCTTAAAAGAAGGCCAGAAAATCCAGATAGCTTAGGGGAAAAATATGGCGATAAAAAAATTTAAACCCACAACCCACTCCCGACGCTGGATCACGGGAAGCGATTTTTCCGAAATCACTAAGGCTGAGCCGCAGCGATCCTTAATCGCCCCACTTAAGCGAACCGGCGGCAGAAATGTTTACGGCCGCATTACGGTCAGGCATCAAGGCGGAGGTCACAAACGGATGCTACGCATTATTGATTTTAAAAGAGATTTGCAGGATGTGCCGGCAAAGGTCCTGAGCATTGAATACGACCCGAATCGCTCCAGCAGAATTGCATTAATCGAATACCCGGATAAAAAGAAAAGTTATATCTTGGCACCGCTAGGCTTAACAGTAGGTGATGAGGTTATTGCTTCGGATCAAAAGGAGGCAGAGATAAAAAATGGAAATTGTCTTATTTTAAGATATATTCCTTCTGGAACCATGATTCATAATCTTGAGTTGCTTAAGGGTAAAGGCGGACAGATTGTAAGAAGCGCAGGCAGTTATGCCCAGATTATGGCTAAGGAAGGCGATTCTGCGCATGTACGGCTGCCTTCCGGAGAAATCCGGTTGGTAAGTTTAGATTGCCATGCGACAATCGGGCAACTCAGCAATGTTGAGCATGAATCCATTAGTATAGGTAAAGCAGGTAGAAGTAGGTGGCTGGGTATACGGCCAACTGTCCGGGGTTTAGCCATGAATCCTGTAGACCATCCTCATGGCGGCGGAGAGGGGAAATCCGGGCAGGGAAATCCTCATCCGGTTACGCCCTGGGGTGTACCCACAAAGGGTTATAAGACCAGAAGAAAAAGTAAGCATTCGGATAAGTTTATTATTAAACGAAGGAAATAAATATGCCACGGTCACTAAAAAAAGGTCCTTTTGTCGATGAAAAATTATTAAAGAAAGTGGAAAAGGCGCGCCGTTCCGCAAGCCGGCAGGCGATAATGACCTGGTCCAGGCGCTCAACCGTTATACCGGATTTTGTGGGATTTACCTTTGCGGTACACGACGGGCACAAGCATGTCCCGGTTTTTGTCACCGAGAATATGGTTGGCCATAAGTTAGGCGAGTTTGCTCCCAGCAGGATATTTCGAAAACACGGCGGCGTAAAAGCCAAGAAGGCTCTTGAAAAAACTTAAAAATATAACTTAAGCGATGATTGTAAAATCCGAATTAAAATTTGCAAGGCTGAGTCCCCCGAAAGTCCGACAGGTAATGGAACTCATCCGCAATAAGGATGTTTTAGAGGCGCAGAGTATACTCGAGTCCTTAAATAAAAGGCCGAAAGAGTATTTAAGCAAGATTTTGCAATCCGCGATTGCCAATGCCAAGGTAAAGGGGTTTAAACCCGAACAATTGTACGTATCCAGGGCAATCTGCGACGTCGGGCCGTCTTGGAAAAGATTCAAGGCAGCGGCATTTGGCCGGGCTGCGCCGATTTTAAAAAGAACAGCGCATATCCGAATCGAGTTGGATCTTAAATCAGGAGAGTAAATTTATGGGGCATAAAGTTAATCCGTTTGTGTTAAGAATAGGCATTATCCGGACATGGCATAGCCGCTGGTTTGCCAAACCCAAGGAATACGCTGCCTTAGTTGAAGAGGATTACCGTATACGAAAATTTATCAAAGGTAAATTTAAACAGGCGGCTATTTCCAAAATTATCATCGAAAGATTAGTGGATCGCGTTAAAATCCGCATATTAACTGCCCGGCCCGGTATAATCATCGGCCGCCACGGTGCGGATATCGAGCGCTTACGGGAAGATTTAAACGGCATGATTAAAAAAGAAATCTCTATAGATATCGAAGAGATTAAAAATCCCGCCTTGGATGCTCAGCTCTTAGCTGAAAACGTAGCTCTGCAGATTGAAAAAAGAGTGGCCTTTCGTCGGGCAATCAAACGGGCTATCGAGCAGTCGATGTCTGCTGGCGCAAAAGGGGTCAAGATAACCTGCGCGGGTAGACTGGGCGGAGCAGAGATGTCCCGCACCGAGACCTTTAAGCAGGGCAAAATCCCCCTGTCCACTTTACGCGCGGATATTGACTATGGTTTTGCCGAGAGCTTAACCACCTACGGCCTTATCGGAATTAAGACTTGGATTTATAAGGGAGACATATTGGATAAAGGTAAAATTAAAGAAGTGCCTCAAGAGTCACCTCAGGCGCTTCCTGCAGCATAATTTTAGAAAAAGAAAGGTCTAAAAAAATATGGTAATGATGCCCAAGAGAGTAAAATATCGCAAACTACAGCGGGGCTCCCGCAGGGGTGTAGCGACAACAGGGGCGGATTTGGCTTTCGGTGAATACGGCCTGAAGTCGCTGGAAAACGGCTGGCTTAAAAACACCCAAATCGAAGCAGTGAGAGTAATCCTGGTCCGGCAACTGCATAAGGGAGGCAAACTCTGGATTAGAGCCTTTCCGGATAAATCAATAACCAAAAAACCGGCAGAGGTGCGTATGGGTAAGGGCAAAGGCGACATTGACCACTGGGTTGCAGTGATAAAAAGAGGCAGGGTTATATTTGAATTAGGCGGCGTGCCTGAAGAGTATGCCCGGCAGTGTTTCCGCCTGGCAGCTTACAAATTACCGTTTAAAACCAAATTTATCAGCCGGACACATTAAATTTTATTTAAGATGAAAATCCAGGAATTAAGGAATCTTTCAAAAGAAGAGTTGATACAAAAAGAAAAAAGCCTTAAGGAAGAGTTATTTAAGTTGAATATGCAGCGATACTCTGGCAGCGTCGAAAAGCCGCACCTATTCTCTTTGATAAAAAGGGATATTGCGCGCATTCGCGTTCTCCTCAATGAAAAGAAAGAGAAGATAAATGGGTAAGCGAAAACAATATATCGGAACGGTGATAAGCGATAAAATGCAAAAGACGATTGTGGTCAGAATATCCCGTATGGCCAAACACCCCAAATACGGTAAGATTGTTAAAAAACACAATAAATTTAAAGTCCACGACGAAAAAGGCATTGCCAAGTTAGATGACCTGGTGCGGATAGAAGAGACCCGACCTTTATCAAAGGATAAGCGTTTTCGGCTGGTTGAGGTAATTAAAAAAGCGCAAATACCGCATATTGAAATTAAGGAAGAGATAAAGTGATCCAACTTCGGAGTATTTTAGACGTAGCGGATAACACCGGAGCCAAAAAGGCATCTATGATCGGTGTTTTGGGAAAGAAAAACTGTGACCATGCCAGAATCGGCGACATCATCAATGTCAATATAAAAGAGTCAAGCCCGGATGCAGTCATAAAAAAAGGAGAAGTGGCAAAGGCTGTAGTGGTAAGGACCAAAAACCCGATAAGGCGTAGCGATGGTTCGGTTTTGAGATTTGACCGTAATGCCATAGTATTCATTGATTCCCAGCTTAACCCCAAAGGCACGCGCGTATTCGGTCCGGTAGCCAGAGAATTGAGGGATAAGAATTTCACAAAAATAATATCTTTAGCCCCAGAGGTAATCTAACCTATGTTTAAGATAAGGCACGGCGATACAGTTCAGGTAATCAAAGGCAAGGATAAAGGCAAAAAGGGCAATATCATAAAGATATTCTACAGCGAAAACCGAGCCTTGGTTGAGGGCATAAATCTAGTTAAGAAACACAAAAAAAAGACACGCCAGGACCAGCAGGCCGGCATAGTAAACATTGAATCACCAATTAGTTTTTCTAATATTATGTTTTTCTGCAAGCATTGCAACCGTGCTAGCCGCATCGGGATTATGCTTAGTAAAGACGGAACAAGGAATAGGTTTTGTAAAGCCTGCGAAGAGGCAGTATAACTTATGAGCCCCAGATTATTAGAACTTTACCGCAAAGAAATAGTGCCAGCGATGATGCAAAAATTCGCATTGAAGAATAACATGGCTGTGCCGCGTTTGGAAAAAATAGTGGTTAATATGGGCGTAGGTGAAGCCTTGCAGGACATCAAGATTCTGGATAAGGCCATGGAGGAGCTGGGTATCATTACAGGACAAAAACCGATAATCCGGCGCGCCAAAAAGGCTATTGCCAATTTTAAAATTAGACAAGGCCAGCCCATAGGATGTAAGGTTACCTTAAGAAGGGCGATTATGTATGAGTTTATGGATAGGTTAATCAATGTAGCCATGCCGCGTATCCGTGATTTTCGGGGGGTGCCGCAAGATTCTTTTGATAAGGCAGGGAATTACACATTAGGTCTTAGTGAGCAGAGCTTATTCCCTGAAATCGATTACGATAAAATGACCCGGCCGCAGGGCATGGACATTACTTTTGTAATTAAAAAAGCAAAATCAAAACAAACAGCAAGAGAGTTGTTAAGATTGTTCGGTATGCCTTTTAGCACGGATTAATCAAATAAACACCTAACCCCCTTTGCGCGCAGGGGCTTAGGTAAACGAGGTTTGGATAAAGGATGGCTAAAAATTCGCAAATAGCAAGATGGAAAAGGACGCCTAAGTTTTCGACCCGCAAATACAACCGTTGTCATCTTTGCGGCCGCTCAGGCGGTTATCTGCGCAGGTTTGGTCTATGCCGCATATGCTTCCGGGAGTTGGCTTGGCAGGGTATGATACCGGGGGTAAAAAAGGCAAGTTGGTAAAAGTCAATAGGAGAAGAGAATGTCGAGAACCGATTTAATTGCCGATGTATTTACGATGATACGCAATGCCGTTATGGCCAGAAAGGATAATTTGGATGTTCCTGCCTCAGGTACCATTAAAGACATCTTAGAGATCTTGAAAAAAGAAAATTACATTGATAACTTTAAGCACATCGAAGATAAAAAGCAAGGCGTATTTAGGGTTTATCTAAAATACATCGCTGGCAAATCCGCAATCCGCAATATACGGCGCGTATCCCGTCCGGGATTGCGTATTTATGTAAAGCACGATAAGGTTCCCTCGGTTTTAAGAGGAAGAGGTGTCGCAATTATATCAACTTCTAAAGGGATTATGCCGGATAAGCAGGCAAAAGACCAAAAGCTAGGCGGCGAGGTTATCGGCTACATTTGGTAAGGAAATAACATGTCAAGGATAGGTAAAAAACCATTAGCTATACCAAAAGATGTAAAAGTTGAAGTTAGGGATAGCTCTATCTACATAGAAGGGCCCAAGGGCAAACTCAGCAGGACTTTATCTAATCGCATCAGTATTGAGTTAAAGGATAACCAAATTTTTCTAAAACGCTCAAGCGATACAAAAACCGATAAATCTCTGCACGGACTTTACCGGGCTTTGCTGGCGAATATGTTCAAAGGGGTTACCGAAGGATATGTCAAGGAATTGGAGATAATCGGCGTGGGGTTCAAAGCGCAGCTACAAGGCAATAAGTTAAATATGCAGTTAGGATTTTCACATCCGGTAAATTTTTCGGTTCCCGAAGGTATTAAAATCGAAACGCCCAAACCTACACAGATTGTGGTAAGGGGTATCGATAAAGAGAAAGTGGGAGAAGTAGCTGCCCAGATCCGTTCTGTATATCCGCCTGAGCCGTATAAAGGAAAGGGCATACGTTATGTAGGTGAGTATGTCAAAAAGAAAGTGGGTAAGGCCCAGGCTACTACGAAATAGCACCTACAGTTTAAGCCAAAAAAGTAGATACCATGAAAAATAAGAAAGAGTTACTGAGGCTCAAAAGGCACAGGCGTATCAGGGTACGCATGCAAGGCAGCGCTCAAAAGCCGCGTTTGCTTGTTCATCGCAGTTTAAAAAATCTTCAGGCTCAGGTTATTGATGATACGGCGAATAAAATATTACTATCCGGTTCAACTATAGATAAACAGATAAAGCAAAAATTTGCATCCGCCGGTAACATCAAGGCGGCTGAATTGTTTGGTGAGATTTTTGCCAAAAAGGCTATTGAAAAAGGTATAAGCGAAGTCGTCTTTGACCGCGCCGGTTACCTCTATCACGGAAGAATAAAGGCTTTTGCCGAGTCCTTAAGAAAAGGGGGATTAAAGTTCTAAAATGCGCGAATTAAGAATCGAACATCAGTCAGAACTTATCGAGAAGGTCATCACTATTAACCGCGTGGCCAAAGTCACCAAAGGCGGTAAGAAACTTCATTTCAGCGCGCTCGTGGTCGTGGGAGATACCAAGGGCCGGGTGGGTTTTGCTTTAGGCAAGGCCAATGAAGTTGCCGATGCCATCCGTAAAAGTCTGGCAAAGGCAAGAAAGGAGCTCATTACCGTAACTATGGAAGGCTCAACCATCCCGCATGAGATTATCGGCAAATTTGGGGCAGCCAGAGTTTTGTTAAAGCCAGCATCTGAGGGAACAGGAGTAATTGCCGCTGGACCAGTAAGGGCTATATGCGAGGCTGCGGGCATCAAGAATATTTTAACCAAGTGCCTTAATTCGAATAACCCCATAAATGTAATCAAGGCAACTATGGAGGGGCTTAAAAATTTAAAAACCGAACCCAAGGTAAGCCAAGATGGAACGCAAACTAATAATTAGAAAAAAGAAAGTACTTTCCGGTAGAATCGCTCGGCATCCTGCGGTAAAAAAAATAACCGGTGCTCAGAATTTGGGGTTGCATAATCTCAAAGCCCCTAAAGGTGCGCATAAGCGCAAAAAAATACTGGGTCGTGGTTCCAGTTCCGGCCATGGCAAGACTTCTACCCGGGGAAGCAAAGGCCAGACTTCCCGCGCAGGAAGGGACTTTTATCTTGGATTTGAAGGCGGGCAGACCCCTTTAATCCGCAGGATACCTAAGCGCGGCTTCACCAGCGCCTTCAAGAAAGAATTCCAGATTGTTAATTTGGATAATTTAAAAATAATTAAAGACGAAATCATAACCCCCGAGTTATTGGAAAAGAAGGGCCTGATCAAGGATAAAAATATGCGGGTTAAAATTTTAGGTAACGGCGAAATCAAACACCCCATTACCATACAGGCCCATGCTTTTTCCAAGAAGGCGCAGGATAAAATTAAAAGCGCAGGCGGGATTTTCGAGGTTTTAAGTGTTTAGTGCTTTAGTTAATTCATTTAAAATTCCGGATTTAAAAAGAAGATTAATTATTACAGCCATTCTGGTTGCTATTTATCGGGTGGGTTGTTATATCCCTACACCCGGTATAGACGGAGGGGAATTAGCCCGGTTCTTTGAAAGGATTGGTAAAACGCAAGGCGGAGCACTCCTTGGAATAATCAACATGTTTTCTGGAGGAGCCATGGAGCGTTTGACCATCTTCGCCCTGGGGATCATGCCATATATATCGTCATCGATTATCCTGCAGCTTCTTACCGCGGTTATACCGGCTTTGGAAAAATTAGCCAAAGAAGGCAAGGCCGGTTACGAAAAGATAAATCAATATACCCGCTATGGAACAGTTGCGCTTTCCATAATCCAATCATTTTTTATTTCCCTGTGGCTGGAAAACCCGATGCATTTTGAAGGCGCAAAGATAGTCCTTTATCCAGGATGGGGTTTTCGGATTCTTACTGTGCTTACCCTGAGTACTGGCACCATCTTTATTATGTGGCTGGGTGAACAGATCCAGGAAAGAGGTATTGGCAATGGTATATCCCTGGTTATTACTGCGGGTATTATTTCCAGGATACCGGTGGCATTAAATCAACTAGTTGTTTTAATCTCCCCGCTTTCGCCTTCGCGGCGTCAGATTCAGCCATTTACCCTGTTGATTATGGCAGTGTTCCTGGTGGGCGTGGTATTTGCAGTAATTATGATAACTCAAGGCCAACGTAAAATTCCTGTTCAGTATGCGCGTAGAATTGTGGGCAGAAAAATCTTTGGCGGACAGAGTACCTACATACCGTTAAAAGTGGATACGGCAGGGGTGATTGCGATTATCTTTGCCCAATCCATAATCCTTTTCCCTGCGACTATAGCCACTTTTATCCCCAATCCAACATTCCAGCGTTTTGCGCAAGGTCTGGTCAGGGGACACCTGCTCTATACAATTATGTATGCGCTGCTTATAATATTCTTTTGTTATTTTTATACTGCCATAGTCTTTAATCCTAATGACCTATCGGAAAATATGAAAAAATACGGCGGTTTTATCCCGGGTATCCGTCCGGGCAATTCCACTACTGAGTTTTTAGACTATGTAATGACCCGTATCACCTTGGCTGGCGCAGTATTTATTGCCGTTATTGCCATATTCCCCGATTTCATTATGGCTTGGCTTAAGGTGCCGTATCTGGTAGCTTCATTTTTCGGAGGCACGGGCGTATTGATTATCGTAGGCGTGATGCTGGATACCATTAAGCAAATCGAATCACATCTTCTCATGCATCATTACGAAGGATTTTTAAAAAGCGGACGCATCAAAGGTAGAAGAACATGAAGATTATCCTCTTAGGTCCTCCTGGAGCAGGAAAAGGCACGCAGGCAAAAATATTGGCTAAAGAATTAAATTTGCCGCATATTTCCACGGGCGAGCTCCTAAGACAGAATGTTTCCGAAGGCACGGATTTAGGCAGAGAGGCTAAGGGCTATATGAATAAGGGTTTGCTTGTTCCGGATGATTTGATAAAGGAAATGTTAGTGCAGCGATTCGCTAAACCTGATGTTCGAGCCGGCTTTATCCTTGATGGTTATCCGCGTAATATAAATCAGGCGCAAACGTTAGACCAAATACTTGGCCAATTAAAAATGGGCATAGATATGGTTATTGATTTAAAGACCAGCGAATCTGTAATTGTCCAGAGACTTTCAGGCCGGCTTGTCTGTAGTGTTTGCGGGCTTAATTTTCATATCAAAAATATGCCGCCCAAAAAACCCATGACCTGCGATGCCTGCGGTGGAAAACTTTATCAGAGAAGCGATGATAGAGAAGAAACTATCAAGAAACGCTTGGCGGTTTATCTAAAGGAGTCGTCGGGGTTAATTAAGTATTACCAGGAGACAAAAAAACTATACACCCTCTCTGGGGATGAAGATGCACAGGTAGTCTTAGCTAAGATTATCCAACTGGTAGAAAAGCACAATGATTCCCTTAAAGTCTGAAAGAGATCTCCAGATGCTTAAAGCAGCCGGTAAGATACTGGCTGGGGTGATGCGAAAATTGAGGGAGTCAATAAAGGTAGGGATTTCCACGCTTGAGATTGATGTTCTTGCGCAGCTGCTTATTGAAAAAGAGAGAGCTATACCGGCTTTCAAAGGCTATCGCGGCTATCCCGCAAATATCTGTACCTCGATTAATGAGGAAATTGTGCACGGGATACCTTCCGAAAGAAGGCTTAAAGAAGGCGATATTATCAGCCTGGATATAGGCATAAATTATGCAGGTTATTTTTCGGATGTTGCGATTACCGTGCCAGTCGGCCGGGTAGATCGACAGGCAAAAAAGCTCATTGACGTCACTAAAAACGCTTTAGCTGAAGGGATAAAACAGGCTTGTTCAGGTAATCACTTATCCGATATCTCGTATGCGATACAAAACTATGTGGAGAGGCATGGTTTTTCAGTGGTAAAGGAATTCGTGGGACACGGGATAGGCAGTTGTCTGCATGAAGAGCCGGAAATACCGAATTTTGGTCTGTCCCACCAGGGTCCGCTTATAAAAAACGGCATGGTTCTGGCAATCGAGCCGATGGTAAATGCGGGAACCTGGAAATCAAAGATACTGGAAAATCAATGGACCGCGGTTACTGCTGACGGTAAACTTTCGGCGCATTTTGAACATACAGTAGCAGTTACCGATAACGGTCCGGAAATACTGACCTGTTGATATGGCCAAGGAAGAACTAATTGAAACTGAGGGCGTGGTAGTTGAGGCATTACCCAATGCCATGTTCAGAGTAAAACTGGAAAACGAACATATAGTCCTGGCGCATGTCTCAGGAAAAATGCGCATGCATTTTATCAGAATACTTCCCGGCGATAAAGTAAAGCTGGAACTCTCTCCGTATGATTTGAGCCGCGGCAGGATAACCTTCAGGGTTAAATAAGAATGAACCCCGTTAGAACCTCTTAATTCTAACGGGGCGCATTGGAGGTCTAACGGGATGAAAGTAAAAGCATCGGTCAGAAAAATTTGCGGAAAATGTAAAATCATTAAAAGAAAAGGCATTGTGCGGGTTATATGCTCTAACCCTAAGCACAAACAGAGACAGGGTTAGTTGATGAATAAAAAGGAGCGAATGAATTATGCCCAGGATTTTCGGTGTAGATATTCCTAAAGAAAAAAGAATCGAAATTGCGCTTACCTATTTGTACGGCATAGGCAGAACTCTATCTAACAAAGTACTTACAGAAACAGGCATTGATCCCAATAAGCGCGCCAAAGACCTATCAGAGGAAGAGGTTTCCCGTATCACCAATGCGCTACAGAAAGGCGGGAACAGGGTTGAAGGAGATCTGCGCCGGGAAATCTCCCAAAATATAAAGAGACTAATTGATATAGGTTCTTGGCGGGGGCTGCGGCATAAAAAAGGACTGCCAGTGCGTGGCCAGCGTACCAGGACAAATGCCAGAACCCGCAAAGGTCCCCGTCGTAGGGGAGGCATGGCCGTGATAAAGAAAACCACTCAAGAGAAGAAACCCGTAGCGACTAAGCCAGCAGCAGGAAAATAGAAGGAGGATAAGGCGTAATGGCCACTAAGGATAAAGCAAAAAAGAAAAAGATAGCCAAAGGCATAACTTCGGGTATCGCCCATATTCAGGCCAGTTTTAATAATACGATAATTTCGATAACGGATAAACAGGGGAATGTACTTGTTTGGTCTACGCCAGGTATTGTGGGCTACAGCGGCTCGAAGAAGTCCACGCCTTTTGCAGCCCAGCTAGCAGCAGCAGATGCTGCCAGAAAAGCCAAAGAAATCGGGATTAAAGAATTAGACGTCTGTGTAAAAGGCCCGGGTTTTGGAAGAGAGTCAGCGATAAGGGCGCTTCAGGCAGCAGGGATTACCATAACTTCGATAAAGGATGTAACTCCTATTCCGCATAATGGGTGTCGTCCGAAAAAGAAAAGGAGAGTATAATAGATGGCTCGATATACGGGTGCAGTTTGCCGGCTATGCCGTAGGCAGGGCGAAAAACTGTTTTTAAAAGGGCCTAGATGTAACAGCCCGAAATGTGCTGTGGCCAGACGTGCTTCTGTCCCCGGCCAGCATGGCCAGAGCAAGAGCAAACAAAAAATTTCTAACTACGGATTGCAGTTAAAAGAAAAACAGAAACTAAAAAGAATGTATGGGGTTCTGGAAAAACAATTCCGCAGGTATTTTCAGATTGCCTCTAAATCCAAGGGCGTAACCGGAAGGGTGCTATTGCAACTTTTGGAAAGAAGGATGGATAATGTTATATTTAGACTGGGCCTTGCGGTTTCACACCCCCAGGCACGCCAGGTTGTCCGCCACAATTTTGTCTATGTTAATTCAAAACGGGTGAATATTCCGTCTTATCTTGTCGATAAAGACGATATTATTGAATTAAAGACAAAAGATAAATCCCTTCCTAAGTTTAAGGAAAATATGGAACTTAGCAACGACCGAAGCGTTCCGGCGTGGCTGGAATTTGATCCGGCACAGTTAAAAGCCAAGGTCTTGAGATTACCGGAAAAAGAAGATACTCCTGGCACTATCCAGGAACAATTGATTGTAGAGTTGTATTCCAAATAAAATTGTGTTTTTTGAAATTTATTTTAATATAAAAAGGAGTAAAAGATGGGCATAAAATGGAGAGATTTCCAATTACCCAAGCGACTGGAGTGCGACGAGGCGGCGTATACTTCTACCTACGGTAAATTTTCTGCCGCTCCTTTTGAAAGAGGCTATGGCGTAACTTTGGGTAATTCTTTAAGAAGGGTTCTTTTGTCATCGATAGAAGGAAGCGCGGTAACCTCGGTTAAGTTCCTGGGTGTACAGCATGAATTTTCCACTATCCCCGGCATGCTTGAAGATGTTACCGAGGTAATCCTAAATATAAAGAGTCTGGTTCTTAATTCACACTCCAAGATACCCAAGACCGTATACCTGAAGAAGAATACCAAGGGCCAGATCAAAGCCAAAGATATTGAGACAGACGAAACCATCGAGATAATCAATCCGGATTTGCATATCGTAACCCTGACCAAGGATACTAAGTTTAATGTAGAGATGGAAGTAGCCAGAGGCCGAGGGTATGTGCCGGCGGAATCAAATAAAAAAGAAGACCAGGCAGCGGGGGTTATCCCTATTGATTCGATATTTAGCCCAGTTAAGAAAGTTAACTTTTATGTCGAGAATACTCGTGTCGGCCAGCGCACAGATTATGACAAGTTGATATTGGAGATAACCACAAACGGAGCAATCAGCCCCAAAGATGCACTCCTGTATGCTTCCAATATACTGCAGCGGCACTTAGATATATTCGTCAACTTTGGCCAGTTGCCTGAGGAGATTGAGGAAGAAGAACTAGGGATGACCAAAGAGGAAATTGCGTTGTATGAGAAACTGAGGCTACCCATTTCTGAACTTGAGCTTTCCGTAAGGAGTTCAAACTGTTTAAGGGAATCCAACATTAAAACCATTGCGGATTTAGTCAAGAAGAGCGAAGACGAAATGCTTAGTTTTAAGAACTTCGGGAAAAAATCATTAAACGAAATCAAGGAACTTCTTGCTGGAATGGGCCTGACTTTAGGCATGCATGTAGATGCCAAAAAACTGAAGAAAGTATAGAGGATGAGGCACCGAAAATCAAAATCCCTAAATAACCGTTTTACCAGCTGGAAAAAAGCGACTTTAATAAGTTTAGCCAGGAATCTTTTTATCCACCAGACTCTAGTTACCACCAAGACCAAAGCCTCTTGCGTGCAACCTATGATTGAAAGACTGATATCATTGGCTAAAGATAATTCGCTGGCAGCAAAAAGACAGGCGTATAAAATTATTGGTGACCATCGGCTAGTCGCCTTGCTTTTTAATGATATCGGACCGCGTTTCAAAAACCGAGTCGGTGGTTATACGAGAATTTTTAATCTCGGGGCAAGGCGCGGGGATAATGCCAAGCAGGTAATTTTAGAGCTAACCGAAATTAAGAAAAGAGAAGTAATAAAACCCAAAAAAACTAAAGAAGCCAAAGGGCAGGAAGAAAAACCAACTCAAGCGATTCCAGAACAGGAACCAATAGGGGAGAAGAAGACTAAAACGGAAGTTGCGCCCAAAGGAGAAAGACCGCCTATCTCCAAGAAACCCACCAAGAAATTCTTTGGCGGTTTAAGAAAGATATTCAAAAAAGAGCGAGATTCTTTGTAAGCTTAAAGAATATTCTGATGCAAGTAGACAGGCGTTTGGCTGAGCGTCTAAAAAAGACCAACCCCTCTTCGACTCTGGCCCTCACCGCAAAAGCCAAAAAATTAAAGTCCGAAGGCCGGGATATTATAAGTCTGGCTGCGGGTGAACCGGATTTCGATACGCCTGATTTTATCAAAGCTGCAGCAATTGAAGCGATAAAATCAGGTTTCACCAAATACACTCCTACCACCGGTACCCCAGATTTAAAAAAACTCATCTCGGAAAAATTCAAGAAAGATAATCTCCTGGATTATAGCCCGGATCAAATAGTTGTTTCCTGCGGAGCAAAGCATAGTATCTTTAATATCCTTTTTGTCTTGCTTAACCGCGGCGACGAAGTAATAATCCCTGTTCCCTATTGGGTAAGTTATCCTGAGATGGTTAATCTCTGTGAGGCTAAACCGCGTTTTATCCGGACTCGCCCGGAAAATAATTTTAAGATAACCGCCAAAGACCTTGAAAAATATTCCACGCCTAAGACAAAATTGCTCATATTAAACAGCCCTTCCAATCCTGTCGGCTCTGTATATAATCGCGATGAATTAGAGGGAATATCTAGAATATGCGTGGATAAAAAAATCTTTGTTATCAGCGACGAGATATACGAAAAAATTATCTATGATAACCTAAAGCACGTATCAATAGGCTCTTTAGGCAAGGATATATACGATTTGACCATAACTGTCAACGGGGTATCGAAAAGCTATTCGATGACGGGTTGGCGCATTGGCTACCTGGGTGGATCTAAGGATATAGTTGGAGCGATATCTAAACTGCAGGACCATTCTACGTCCTGTCCGACATCAATCAGCCAGAAGGCAGCAGTGGCGGCATTATCTGCGCCTGATGAATTTGCCAAAATGATGTGCCTGGAATTTCAAAAAAGAAGAGACTGCATTGTTGCCAGATTGCGTAAGATTAAAGCGCTTGGCTTCATTATACCAGAGGGTGCCTTTTATATATTCTGCGATATCTCCAGGACTAAACTGGATTCGGTGACCTTTGCCAATCGCTTGCTTGAGGAGGCAGGTGTGTCTGTTATCCCGGGGGATAGTTTTGGCAGGGATGATTACGTGCGTATGAGTTTTGCCACGAGTCCGGAGCAGATTGAAAAAGCCATGGATAGATTAGAGGAGTGGTTAAACAGGTTATGAGCGCAAAGACGCTTGCGGAAAAAATACTCAGTGCCCATGCCGGTAAAAATTTATCCGCCGGAGACTTTGCCATATGCAAGGTAGATTTTACTTTTGGCCAGGATGGAACCTCATCGATTATCATTGATAGAGTCAAAGAACTTGGCGTTGATAAACTTAAAACAAAATTCTGCATGGTTATTGACCATAGCGCGCCGTCCCCTAGCGAAGGCGTATCGCGGGTCCATAAAAAAATGCGCCAGTTCACTGAAGATTATCAGACCCTACTTTATGATATTGGTTGCGGGGTATGCCATCAGGTTATCCCTGAATCCGGGTATATACTTCCTGGCGATTTGGTCCTGGGTGCGGATTCGCATACCTGTACCTACGGTGCTTTAGGTGCTTTAGCTACAGGCGTAGGCTCTACTGACCTGGCAATTACTTTAGCAACAGGCAAAAATTGGTTCAAGGTTCCCCAGACCATCAAGATAATTGTTTCGGGCAAAATCCCCAAAGGAGTCTTTGCCAAAGACATCATCCTGCATATTATAGGCGATATCAAGTCAGATGGAGCAACCTACAAAGCCATCGAATTTTCTGGCCCGGTAATCGACCAGTTGGATATGGATGGACGCTTTACGATTTCAAATATGGTTGTGGAACTGGGTGCTAAGGCGGGTTTTATACCGGTGGATAAAAAAACTTTAACCTGGCTTAAAAACAGGATTTCGAAAAATAGAAAGATACGAAAAATAGAAGAAGATAAAAATGCGGCTTACATAAAAGTTTTAAAATATAATATTTCGAAATTAAAACCGCAGGTAGCCTGTCCGCATGCCGTAGACAATGTCTTTAGTGTAGATAAGTTAAAGACAATAAAAATCGATGAGGCCTACCTGGGCACCTGCACTAACGGCAGATTAGAGGATTTAAAAATTGCCGCCTTAATGCTAAAATCAAAAAAAGTTCATCCAGGCGTAAAATTTATTATTGCTCCGGCTTCCAAATCCATATTTCTTGAAGCATTAAAATTAGGTATAATAGATACGTTTATTAAGGCCGGTGCAGTTTTGGTACCTGCGGGTTGCGGGCCCTGTGTGGGAACCCACCAAGGGATACCTGCTGACGGCGAAGCGGTTATATCCTCTGCGAACAGAAACTTTAAGGCTAGGATGGGTAATCCCAATGCCTTTATTTATCTGGGTTCACCGGCAACAGTCTGCGCTTCGGCAATTGAAGGCAAGATTGCTGACCCCAGGAAATATTTATAACCTACGGAGATAAATATGGAAATACGCGATTTGCTTTTGTCCTGTATCGAAAAAAAAGCTTCGGATTTGCATCTGACTGAAAAAGAGCCACCGATATTGCGCATTGACGGTAAACTTTGCCGCAGCGGCCTTGCCGCCTTATCTCGGGAAGAGTTGAAGAAGATGATCTATAGCGTGATGACCAATACCCAGAAAGTGATATTTGAGCGGGATCTGGAATTAGATTTTTCCCTTGCCCTTCCTGGAATGGATAGATTCCGCGTTAATTTACACATCCAAAAGGGTTCAACCGAAGCTGCTTTCAGGCGCGTGCCTTTGGCTATACCGCGCATAGAGGAACTGGGGTTATCTCCGGTAGTAATTGACCTGGCACGTAAACCCAACGGTCTGGTTTTAGTTACCGGCCCCACCGGAATGGGCAAAACTACTACCCTGGCTGCGATGATTGACCTCATTAATAACGAGAGAGAGTGTCTCATAATCTTAATTGAGGACCCTATCGAATTTATATTTACGAATAAAAAATCCATTATTAAGCAAAGGGAAGTTTATGCGGATACGCATACTTTTGCTGCGGCATTAAGACACGCCCTGCGCCAGGACCCCAATGTTATTGTGGTAGGTGAGATGCGCGATTTAGAAACCATATCCACGGCGCTTACTGCGGCTGAAACCGGGCATTTGGTTCTGGCAACTTTACATACTCCGGATGCTCCGCAGACCATTGAACGCATCATTGATGTGTTCCCGCCGCATCAACAGCAGCAGGTGAAATTGCAGTTAGCGGATTGTTTGCAGGGCGTAATTTCCCAACTCTTGCTTGCGCATATTTCGGGAAAGGGGAGGGTCCTGGCAACTGAAATTATGGTGGCCACAGCTGGCATACGTAACCTTATCCGCGAACAGGAGCTGGAACAGATACTTACTCTCATGCAGACCGGAAGCCAATACGGCATGAAGACAATGGATAAAGCGTTAAAGGAGCTTTTTAACCGGGGATTAATCAGCCTGGATACCGCGATGTCAAAGGTTAAAAATACCGACGAATTTAAACAATTATGATAATACAGGGCGAATCCATAAAATTACCTGATAATATCAACACGGATTTTATCATATCCGGACGTTATAAATTTGCCATAACCGACATTAAAGAACTGGCTAAACATATCATGGAGGATATCGACCCGGATTTTACTTCCAAAATAAAACCGGGAAAATCCGTTATTGTTGCCGGGAAAAATTTCGGCATGGGCTCATCAAGGGAACAGGCGCCTTTAGTCATCAAAGAGTCGGGCATAGTTTGTGTTTTAGCCAAATCTTTCGCCCGAATCTTTTACCGTAATGCCTTTAACATTGGCTTACCTTTAGTTGAGGTGGATACGGATAAGATAGACGAGTTTGACAACCTGGCTATTGATTTAGATAAAGGTATAATTAAGGACTTAACGAAAAACAGGGAAACCAAAATCAAGCCCCTGCCTGATTTTATGCAGAAAATTTTAAAGGAGGGCGGGGCCGTTAATTATTACCGAAAATACGGAGAGTTGAAGGTTTAGAATGGCGCATAAAATAACTTTAATACCGGGTGATGGTATTGGCCCGGAAGTATCCTTGGCTGCGACCAGATGCATCGCGGCTACAGGCGTAAAAATCGAATGGGATGAAGTTCTTGCCGGAGAGCTCGCCCAGAAAAAATATGGCGATGTGCTTCCGGAAAGCGTCCTTGCATCTATAAAAAAGAATAAGGTCGCCTTAAAGGGCCCCATTATCACCCCTATAGGCAGGGGTTTTCGTTCCGTAAATGTAGCAATAAGGCAGGCCTTAGACCTCTATGCCTGCGTTCGGCCAGCAAAGTTATACCCCGGTGTAAGAAGTCCGTATAGGGAGCTAGACTTGGTAGTAATCAGAGAAAACAGCGAAGACCTCTATGTTGGCATTGAATTTGAAGAGGGAAAACCCGAAACTAAAAGCCTCATCCGAGAAATCAGCAAATACAGTAAAAAAAATATCCGTCTGGATTCAGGTATTTCGATAAAACCCATATCAAAATACGCCTCAGAAAGGATCACTAGGTTTGCTTTTGAATATGCCCTAAAAAATAACCGTAAAAAAGTTACCCTGGTACATAAGGCCAATATCATGAAGTTTACCGACGGCCTGTTTTTAAATACTGCCAGGGAAGTAGCCAAGAATTACGCCGGAAAAATATCTTTTGAAGAGGCAATCGTGGATAATATGTCCATGCAGTTAGTGCAGCGTCCACAGAATTACGATGTCTTGCTATTGCCGAACCTTTACGGTGATATAATTTCAGATTTGTGTGCGGGTTTAATCGGTGGATTGGGTATTGCTCCTGGCGCCAATATCGGAGATGAGATGGCTGTTTTTGAGGCTGTGCACGGCGCAGCCCCAAAATATACCGGCCAAAACAAGGTTAATCCTACGGCGATGATTCTCTCCGGTGTGCTTATGCTCAAACATATCCAAGAGGATCCAGCTGCAGAAAAATTAGAGAATGCCGTTAAAGAAGTGCTGCGCGAAGGTAAAAGCGTAACCTATGATTTAAAATCCAGCCGCGATGACCCTACCAGTGTGGGAACTCAAGAAATGGCGGATGCGATAATCTCCAAAATTCAGGGACACCCTTAATTCCAATCGCCTGCCTGCCGGCAGGCAGGGGGGACACCCCTGGAATCAAGCACAAGGGTGTCCCCAAGAAATATAAAATATGAAAATAACTATTATAGGCGCAGGAAATGTAGGCGGCTTGACCGCAATGCGGATTGCTCAGGACAGATTAGGGGATGTTTTTCTTATTGATATTGCCAAGGACCTAGCCCAGGGAAAATCCTTTGACCTGGAGGATGCCCAGGCAATATTAAAATATGATTATAGCGTACACGGTAGCCAAGACTTCACGGCAATAAAGGGCTCTGATATTATCGTGCTTACCGCGGGTCTGGCCCGACAGCCTGGGATGACCCGCGAGGATCTGCTGAGAAAAAATGCCCAGATACTCAAGGATATCTGCTTGAACATAAAGAAACTCGCTGGAGGTTCAATTGTTATAGCCGTAACCAACCCTTTGGATTTGATGACGCTTTTTACGCTTAAGACCACAGGTTTTCCACACCGCCAGGTCTTAGGCATGGGCATTACTTTAGATGCAGCCAGATTTGCAAATCTTATCAGTAAAGAATTAAAAATCGCGGTTAACGATATTAGTGCCTGTGTCATCGGTAGCCATGGAGAAGGTATGCTTCCTCTGCCTAGGTTTACCACTATAAAAGGCGTGCCCTTAGATGAAGTTATGGATGATTTAAAAATCTCTCAACTCCTGCAGCAAACAATTGAACGCGGTAAAGATATTGTTTCTTTATTGGGCAGCGGTAGCGCTTACTTTGCTCCCTCTGCGGCAATAACTGAGATTGTCAGAGCTATTGCCAGGGATGAAAAGCGCATCCTGGGAGTTTCCGCTTATTTAAATGGCGAATACGGAATTAAGGATATCTGTATTGGTGTGCCCTGCCTTTTAGGAAAACGAGGGATTGAAAAAATTATCGAATTAGATTTAAATCCTCAGGAAAAAGAGGTATTTCTTCAGGCCGCAGCTAAACTTAAGGAACAATACCAAGGCATAACTATATAGTAATGGATTACGATTTAGCAGTTATCGGAGCTGGTTGGGCAGGATTTAATGCGGCAATAACGGCAAAAGAATTAGGTCTGAAGGTTGTTCTTATTGAAAAGGCTCAACTCGGCGGGGCATGTCTTAACCGCGGTTGCATCCCTACTAAAGCGCTAATCCAATCTGCCAAAATATATTCCCTGACCAAAAAATCTAAGGCCTTCGGTGTTAAAACATCACCCCCAAATATCGATTTTAACGAAATACAGGCAAGAAAAGAAAATCTGGTTAGACAATTACGCCAGGGCATGAACTTTATGCTCAAGGGTATTGACTTTATAAATGGCCCGGCGCAGATTTTGGGTCCGAATACGGTAGAAGCGGATGGCAAAAACTTTCAGTCCAGGTGTATTCTGATAGCCTGCGGCTCAAAACCAATTGAACTTGCCAATTTAAAATTTGATCACCAAAAAATTATCTCAAGCGATGATATTCTTAATTTAAAAGAGCTCCCCGGAAGCCTATTAATCATTGGCGGTGGAGTTATCGGCTGTGAATTCGCCAGCCTTTTTTCTACTTTTGGGGTAAAGGTCGATTTGGTTGAAAAAATGCCCCAACTTTTACCCGGAGAGGATAAGGAGCTTGCCAAGAAGCTTGAGACTATTTTTAAAAAGAAAGGTATCCGAGTAAATACAAATACCGATGCTACAAATTTTAATTTGAATAATTACGATTTAGTTTTACTGTGCATTGGAAGAGTTCCGGACTTATCTCGCCTGGGATTGGAAAACATAGGGGTGAAGTTAGAAAAAGGCAAGGTTGTCATCGATGAATACCTTAAGACCGATGTTCCCAGTATTTATGCTGCAGGCGATTGTACGGGAAGGATTATGCTGGCGCATTTTGCTGCTTATCAGGGTTGTCTGGCTGCCGAGAACATCGCCCGTCCTGCTCGCCTTAAAAAAGCCGATAATACAACCATCCCCAATTGCATTTTTACTGACCCGGAAATAGCCAGTGTAGGTTTGGATGAAGAGGAAGCCAGAACTCAAGGCGTTGATATTAAAATAAATAAATTCGATTTTCTTGGGTCAGGCATGGCGCGTATCCTGGATCAAACAGAAGGTTTTATCAAGATAGTGTCGGATAAAAAAACCGGCCGGATACTGGGCGCATCAATAATTGGCCCGGCCGCAACTGAGCTGATTGCTACGTTAACTTTAGCGGTTTCAGTTGGTCTTAAACTTTGCCAGATCCAGGATACAGTGTTTGCGCACCCCACATTATCTGAATCAATAGGCGAGGCTCTGAAGGTAAGTCATGGATTTTGAGGTTTTTGACATAGGTCTAATTGCTTTTTCAAGAGCGTGGCAGTTTCAAAAAGAAGTCTGGAAAGCAGTCCGAAACAGCCAGATTTGCAATGCCTTGATAATCTGCCGGCATTATCCGGTAATTACCCTGGGTAGGTTAACCAATAAAAATAATATTTTGATATCCCAATCTGAGTTGCATAGCCGCAAAATACCTATATGTGAGATAGAGCGGGGAGGAGATGTTACCTATCACGGTCCCGGTCAGATTATTGCTTATCCTATTTTTAATTTAGATTATTTTGGCAAAGATATCCATAATTTTTTGAGAGAATTAGAGGAAGTGGTTATTGATTTATTATGGGATTTTGCCGTTTTTGGCCGAAGATACCCGGGTCTGACTGGTGTCTGGATTGAAAAAAGCAAAATCGCCTCCATCGGCATTGCCATTAAGAACTGGATTACTTATCACGGATTAAGTATCAATATCAAAAATGACGATTTGGTAAATTTTAGTTCAATCCGGCCTTGCGGTATGGACATTAATATGACCAGCCTGGAATCGGTTTTAGGTCATGAGATCAAGATGGATGAGGTTAAATCCAGGCTAATCAATAACTTTAAAGAGAGGTTTAGCAAAACATTACTAAAGACCCCAGCACTTATATCCTAAAAGGAGGCAAACGAAGATGACCAAAGTAGTACTGCCAGAATTAGGAGAGGGTATTGAAAAAGCCACGGTCTCATACTGGTATTTTAAAACCGGTGACCGGGTCAGCGAAAAAGACGATTTAGTAGAGCTTACCACTGATAAAGCCACCTTTAATCTGCCCAGTCCCTGTTCCGGTGTTATCTTAGAAATTTTTTTCAACGAAGGGGATACGGTGGATATTGGACAGGCTCTGGCACTAATTGACGAAACGCAATAATAACGCGCGGTAAATATGCCACAGAAGCACCTGATGACTAAATACCAGAAAATCGCCAATATCGATTATAAAAAAGAGCTAGAATCTGCTGCCAAGAGCATGATTCTGGTGCATGAACCTGATATTCTTATTAAGATGGTTTTGCGAAGGATCGTGCAAAAGGTGCAGGTTAATCACGCCACAATACTCCTGCAGCATAGAGATAAGGATGCCTACCTGATCCGTGTATCTCATAAACACCCCGGGGTTAAAATGTTTACGGGTTTTGCGCGCATAGATAAAGATAATCCGCTTATCCGTTTTTTTACGCAGCACCAGGACAAGCAGATTTTTGATGACGGCGCACTTGTTTACGAAGAACTAAAGAAAACACTTGAGAAAAATATCAAGCCTGAATTAAAACAGCTGATTGCGCAGGTCATTGAACAAATGGAGGTTCTTGAGGCGATTGTTTGTATACCCAGCTACTTTAGAGCGGATTTGTTAGGCATGCTTTTGTTAGGCAAAAAGAACAACGGCAAAAAATTTAACAAGCAGGAGTTGAATTTTTTCCTGGCGTTATCTTCCGAAGTAGCCATGGCCATGAGAAATGCCCAGCTCTTTAAAGCCCTGGAACTGGAATTGGATAAGGAGCATCGGCTTTTTATGAATACAACCATTGCCCTGGCTGCAGCGATTGAGGCTAAAGACCGCTATACCCATGGCCATACTGCCAGGGTTACTGACTTAAGCCTGGAAATTGCCAAAAAACTAATTAAGAAACGCTATAAGGCACTTGGTCCAAAATTCCTCCAAGACCTACATATCGCTAGTCTCTTGCACGACATAGGTAAAATCGGTATTCCTGAAAATATTTTAAACAAAGAAGGACCATTGGATGACAAAGAGAAAAAACGGATGGAGGAGCATCCTCTGGTTGGCGTCAATATTTTGCAGTTCATAAATGAACTTGCGGATTGTCTGGCAGGCGTGAAGTACCACCATGAAAGATACGACGGTAACGGTTATCCTGAAGGGCTAAAGGGAGACCAGATTCCTCTCATTGCTGCGATAATTGCGGTAGCGGATACATTTGATGCCATGACTACCGAAAGGCCTTATCGCCGGGTTTTAAACAAGGATGATGCGGTGCAGGAAATCATGAGCTTAAGCGGCAAGCAGTTTGACCCCCAGGTAACCGCAGTCTTTTTCCAGTTATACCAGGAGGGTAGAATCTAAAAATATGCCGGCTAAGCGTATCGCCCTAATGTATATATCCGAGGTATCCGGGCATCATAGCGCAACAGTTGCCATAGAAAACGCTATAAAAACACTGCAGCCGGATGCCGAGATTTTAAATATCAACGCCTTCAATTATACTAATCCCGTCTCGGAAAAAATCGTCAACCGTATTTATATGGGCATAATCAAAAGAACGCCCCGTATTTGGGATTATCTATACGATAATCCTTCCGTGGTAAAAAAAATAGAAAAAATCAAAGAGCGTATCCATCGTTTTAACTCACCGAAGTTTAAAAGGCTTTTTGACCAATTCCAGCCGGATGTCGTGGCTTGTACCCAGGCATTCCCTTGCGGAATGGTCGCCGGATATAAAAAAAATTATAATGCGGAAATTCCACTCGTGGCAGTGCTCACCGATTACGTTCCGCATTCCTACTGGATTTATGACGAGATAAATTATTACATTGTGCCTTCGGATGAAGTGGCATTACGCCTCTATAAAAAAGGCATTCCATTAAGTAAGATAAAAACCCTGGGTATTCCTTTCGACCTTAAATTTACCAAAGATATCTCCAGAGACGAAATGATTAATAATCTTGGACTTAATCCTGACATACCTACCATATTAATCATGGGAGGCGGTCAGGGACTCGGGCCCATAAAAACAATTGTTCGGGTAATCAATAAAATAAAACTTGAATTCCAACAGATAATCGTTTGCGGAATGAACAAGAAACTTTATCGTGCCTTAAAAAAGAGGGGGGAAAAATATCGCAAAAAGATTTTGCTCTTTGGTTATACTAATAACATTGATGCGTTGATGAGCGTCGCGGATCTAATCATTACCAAACCCGGTGGCATAACCACTGCCGAGGCTTTGAGCAAAAAATTACCCATGATTATTGTTAAGCCTATACCCGGACAGGAAACCAATAACACCGCATATCTGACCGGGCAACAAGCGGCAATCAAGGTTGATAATCCTCAGGATGTGGATTTGGCTATTGAGGACCTATTGCGAAACCCAGATAAATTAAATCGTATGCGTGAATCAGCAAGTCGCATTGCCAAACCCCACGCCAGTTTAGATATCGCCAGATTATTACTCGATTTGGCACCAAAAGCGCATGTTTAATTACTTCCTTTACCGGCTTGGCCAGTTCATTAGCCTACATCTACCTTTAAAAGTTGGCTACAAAATAGCGGTTTTGATTTCTGACCTACGCTACATATTCGCTTATCAAGACCGCAGGAACGTGACTGAAAATTTGAAAATAATATTTCCAGATAAATCCGATTCGCAAATTCGTAAAATTCGTATACGCATATTCCGGAATTTTGCAAAATATCTGGTTGATTTTTTTCGTTTTTCAAAACTGGATTTAGATTACATAAAACAGAATGTTAAATTGGAAAACCTGCTTTATCTGGACCAGGTACTTTGCCAAGGCAAGGGCGGGATTATTCTTTCAGCGCATTTAGGCAATTGGGAATTGGGAGCAGCGGTGCTGGCGCTTTTAGGCTATCCGTTTTGGGTAGTAGCCCTGCCGCATAAGTGCAGAAAAATAAATGATTTTTTTAATTTCCAGCGCCAAAGTAAACGGATCAAGGTTATACCGTTAGGCAAGGCAGTCCGGCAATGCCTGGATCTCTTAAACAAAAATGAGATTGTGGCTTTGGCGGCGGATAGGGATTTTAGCGAGAGAGGCATTGAGATAGAGTTTTTTGGTAAACCTACTTGTTTTCCAGCTGGACCCGCAGCCTTTTGTTTAAAAACAGAAGCAGGGATTGTGCCCACATTTATGCTGCGAAATAACGATGACACTTTTACCTTACAATTAGAAAAGCCAGTTACATTTGTCCCCTCTGGAGATAAAAATAAGGATACCATCGATTTAACCAAGCGTTATAAAATTATTATCGAAGACTATATCAGAAGATACCCTGACCAGTGGTATATGTTTCGGAGGTTTTGGAAATCGTGAACCCCGCACCTCCTTTATATTCAGACGCATTTAAAAAATTCAAAAATAATACTGTCTTTGATATTGGTTATATAGATAAAAATAGGAAAACGGCTTTGAATCAAAGAGAAGGTGCGGGGTGAAGACCTGCGTGCTTATTCCGACCTATAATGAGTCCAGGACAATCGGAGATCTGGTAAAAAAAATAAGGCAACAGAACTTAGAGGTTTTAGTTGTGGATGACGGTTCGGGTGATAATACCTCTAAAGTCGCACATGATAGCGGCGCCAAGGTTTTAAAAAACCCCCAGAATATGGGCAAAGGTGCTTCTTTAATCAGAGGTTTCCGTTATGCGCTAGAGAATCATTTCGATGCCGTAATAACTATGGATGGGGATGGCCAGCACCGTTGCGAGGATATCCCGTATTTTATACGCCTGGCCAAATATTCCGATAGCGTAATTTTTATCGGTAACCGGATGTCTCAGACCAGAGATATGCCTGCGATTCGAGTCTTAACCAACAGATTCATGTCCTGGCTTGTTTCGCGGGTTGCTAGACAAAAAATACCCGATACGCAATGCGGTTTCCGGCTCATTAAAGCTGAGGTTTTGAAAAAAATAAGTCTGCGAAGTTCTAAATTTGAAATTGAATCCGAAGTGATAATTAAAGCTGCGGCCGCAGGTTTTAAAATTGAAGCAATCCCGATTAAAACTATTTATAATAACAAGAAAAGCCGGATCAATCCTCTTACTGATGCCTTACGATTTTTTCGCTTCATTTTTAAGGAAATATGGACTACGCACTGCTAAGAAAAAGAATGGTTCAGGAGCAACTGATACCGCGCGGAATAAAAAATCCGAAGGTCCTGGATGCTTTCTATAAAGTGGAGCGGCATAAATTCGTACCACAGGATCTAATCGCCGGCGCATACGGGGATTTTCCTTTAGCCATCGGCGAGGGGCAAACTATCTCTCAACCTTATATCGTGGCGTTAATGAGCGAATGCCTGGATTTAAGGGGGCAAGAAAAAGTTTTAGAGATCGGCACTGGTTCGGGTTATCAGACAGCAATATTGGCGCAGTTATGCCAGATGGTGTATAGTATAGAGCGGATTGAGAGTCTGGCCACAAGGGCAAAAAATCAACTTGAGGAATTGGGCTATTCAAATATCAAAATAATGATTGACGATGGAACTTTGGGTTGGCCGAAGGCAGCACCGTTTGAGAGAATTATTGTGACTGCAGCCAGCCCCAGAATACCCCAGCCTCTTATTGAACAATTAAAAGACCCGGGTAAACTCATCTTGCCGCTGGGTGATACCTTCAGCCAGGTTTTAACCGTAGTCGAAAAGAAAGACGAAAAACTTCATTCCACTGAAATTTGTGGCTGTGTATTCGTATCTCTTGTGGGTAAGCACGGCTGGAAAGATTAACCTATGCTAAACCTGATAGTTAACGCATTAAAACATATGCCTAATGAGATTATGGTAATAATTATGGGAGCATTACCGATATCAGAGTTAAGGGGAGCCATACCATTGGGGCTATCTTTAGGGATGTCCATGAGTAAGGCATTCTGGTTATCACTATTAGGCAATACCATTTTCATTGCTCCGGCGCTTTTTTTACTGGAACCGGTTTCCAATAGACTGCGCAGGTTTAAAATCTGGTCGCGTTTTTTTGACTGGGTTTTTGAGCAAACCAGAAAAAAATCCGATGTAATCCAGAAATACGAAGCTTTGGGCCTGGCTATATTTGTGGCGGTTCCGCTTCCGATGACCGGAGCCTGGAGCGGTGTAATCGCAGCCTCTTTATTTAAAATCAAATTCAGATATGCCTTTATTGCCATAACCTGCGGCGTGCTGGGAGCGGGTTTAATTGTTTTAGCCTTATGCGCATTAGGCATAATTAGCTGGAAGGCGGTGATACATTGATACAGGTATATACCGGGAACGGAAAAGGTAAAACCACTGCTGCGTTAGGCTTAGCTTTACGCGCTGCAGGCGCGGGCCTAAAGGTATATATCTGCCAATTCCTCAAGGGCAAAGAATATTGCGAATTAATCGCCTTAAAAAAATTCAAGAACATAAAAATAGAGCAATTCGGAACAAATTGCTTTATCCGGAAATCTCCCGCTAAAAAAGATATTGAATTGGCAAGGAGGGCTTTAAAAGCCATAAGTAAAGTTATAAAAGAAAAAAAATATGGCGTTGTGATATTGGATGAAATAAATGTTGCCTTGAGCCTTAATCTTTTGAAATTAAAAGATGTCATCAATCTTGTCAGAAAAGCGCCCGCAAAAATGGAATTAATTCTTACCGGCAGAAATGCTCCTGCCAAAATATTAAAACTGGCAGATTTAGTCAGCGAAATAAAAGAGGTAAAACATTACTTTAAAAAAGGAGTAAACGCAAGAAAAGGAATAGAGTATTAGTTTCTCGGCGAATTTATCTTGAGTCACAAGACCAATTTAAAAATATTTCTTGACTTTTAACCTTACTTACGATATTGTGTGCTTTAACAATTTGAGGATTGAGGATATAGGAAGGGAAGGCCGTTAAAATCGGCCACAGTCCCGCTGCTGTAACCCTACCCTTTTTAAAAAAAGGGACCCTTTTGGTAAGCTATTTTTAAAAGCCACTGTCTTGAATTTTAGGATGGGAAGGCCGCCGAAAGGGCGGGGGGAGTCAGAAGACCTACCTATATTAAAATTCACCTCGTGGATAAGGGCCATAGTTAAATAGGGTGCAACCCTTGACATCTTAGTCAGGGGTTTTTTATTTTATTGAGCACGCAACTTATGAAACAGAGTGAACATAAGTTGCTGTGCGAATTAAACCCTTGACATTTTGCCTCTAAGTAATCATTTCGAAATGTCAAGGGTAAGTTCGGACAAATAATTTACGTCGCTTACGCTTCGTAAATTATGTCCCCACTTATTTTATGAGATTAATACTGATTAGACACGGATTAACTAATGATAATTTAAAGAGAAGATACTCTGGGATGAGAGATATTGGTTTAACCAGGATTGGGCGGCAAGAGGCAAAAGAGATAAGGGACAAAATAAAAGGTTTAAAAGTAGATAGGGTTTTCTGTTCTGATTTAAAAAGAAGTTGGCAGACCGCAGAGATTATCTTTAGTAATAGAACCTGTAAAATTATAAAAAATCCGCACTTAAGAGAAGTAAGCTTTGGGAAATGGGAAGGACTTACTTATAGCCAGATTTTAAAGAGGTTCCCTTCAGTTTATAAAAGATGGCTTAGGGATCCTTTTTCCATGGTTATTCCCGGTGGACAGAAATTATGCCGTTTTATCCATAGGATAAAAAAAGAGTTAAGAAAAATCATAAACTCAAACACAAATCGGACTTCTGCTTTAGTCACCCATTCTGGCGTAATGCGCGTGATTTTAAATAGCTTATTAGAAATCAAGAAAGACGACTTTTGGCGCTTAAAAATTAATCCTTGCGCAGTATATATTATTGAATATAAAGGCAAGTTAAAACCAAAAATTTATACACTACAAAATGGGTAAACTTATCTTAATTTTAGGAGGAGCCAGAAGCGGTAAAAGCCGCTTTGCCGTAAACCTGGCTAAGAAATACGGCGGAAAGGTTAGCTTTATTGCTACTTGTTTGCCTAAGGATTTAGAAATGAAAGCGCGCATTCGTATCCATAAAAAGGCCAGGCCTTCGCATTGGCAGACTTTTGAAGAACCAGAAGACTTACCTTTATTATTGAAACAAATTGGAGCCAAATCTAAAGTTATTATAATAGACTGTTTAACCCTTTGGGTGTCTAATCTTCTATTAAAAGGCTTTAACGAAAATAATATTGAAGACAAGATTAATGAAGTAGTTAGATCTCTTTCAAAAATTAAGGCTAAATCCATAGTAGTATCTAATGAAGTGGGGTTAGGTATAGTCCCCAAAAATAAACTCGCCAGAGATTTTAGGGACATAGCAGGTAAGATAAATCAAATTGTGGCAGAGGAATCCGATAATGTATTTTTTATGGCTGCTGGCATACCTTTAAGAATAAAATGAAAGGATGGGTAGAATAAATGGTTTTACTTGAGAAGACTATTAAGAAGATAGGCGGACTTGATTATACACTTATGGAGAAGGCTCAAGAAAGACTCAACAACCTTACTAAGCCGCAAGGTAGCTTAGGGAGATTAGAGGAATTAGCTAAACTCATCGTAGGTATAACCAGAAATGAAAACCCTGTGCTTAAGAATAAAATTATATTTACTATGTCAGGAGACCATGGTGTCACAGAAGAAAGTATAAGTGCGTATCCGAAAGAAGTCACTCCCCAGATGGTCTATAATTTTCTAAGAGGCGGCGCAGGAATAAATGTCTTGGCTAGGCATGTGGGTGCCAGGGTTGTTGTAGTGGATATGGGAGTGGCTTGCGATTTAAAGCCGCATAAAGATTTGGTGATAAAGAAAGTAAACTATGGCACTAAAAATATGGTAAAAGGTCCCGCAATGTCAAAGGACGAAGCGATTAAATCTATTGAGGGCGGCATAGAAGTATTCGAGGAAGAATTTTTCGCTAAAGGCGCCCGCCTGCCGGACGGGCAGGGATCCGCCTCCAGCCAAGAAAAAGGCATAGATATAGTAGGAACGGGTGACATGGGTATTGGAAATACTACACCCTCAAGTACTATAACTTCTGTGATAACAGGTAAGTCGGCGGAGAATGTAACAGGTAGAGGCACAGGTATAGATGATGCGACTCTCTCTAATAAAATAGGGGTAATTAAAAAAGCGATTAGGGTGAATAAGCCGGATGCCAAAGATGCGATAGATGTTTTATCTAAAGTCGGCGGATTTGAGATAGGAGGATTAGCTGGGATAATCTTAGCCGCTGCCTCAAGAAGAGTTCCTGTCGTAATCGATGGATTTATCTCTGGAGCAGCAGCGTTGATTGCATACGAGTTAGTGCCAGAGGTAAAAAATTATATGATTGCTGCACACTGCTCTGTGGAAAAGGGCCATAGAGCCATTCTTGATTACATCGGCCTTAGTCCCTTGTTAGATTTGAACTTACGCCTTGGCGAGGGTACGGGCAGCGCCTTAGGAATGAGCATTGTTGAGGCGAGTATTAAAATTTTAACCCAAATGGCTACGTTTCAGAGCGCAGCTGTTTCTAAAAAGATTGGCAAACAAAGCAGAGTACCAGCTTAAGCTATGAAAAGGTTTTTAATCGCCTTGCAGTTTTTGACTATATTTCCTATAAAAATTAAATCCGGGATAAAAGAGAAAGATTTTGGCGCATCTCTTTTATATTTTCCTCTAATCGGCTTACTAATCGGACTTTTGTTATCTCTGAGTGCTATCCTCCTTTCTTTTCTACCTTTTCTCCCCACCCTTCTTAAAGGCGCGCTGATTTTATTAATATCTATTATTACTACTGGCGGGATTCACTTAGATGGGTTCGCTGACACTTGTGACGGCTTCTATGGCAATAGACCTAAAGAAAAAGTCTTAGAGATAATGAAGGACAGCCATATCGGCAGTATGGGGGTAATCGGCGTAGTTTCTCTTTTGCTTTTAAAGTTTAGCCTTATAGTAAGCTTTCCAGTAGGATTTCTCTGGAAAGCATTAATTATGCTGTCAGTATTTTCAAGGTGGTCTCAAGTAATGGCCTGTTTTTCGGCTTGTTATGCACGCCAAGAAGGAAAAGCAAAGTATTTTATAGAATATGCCGGCAAGAAAGAGCTATATTTAGGGGCTCTTTTTACTCTGGTATTGTTTTGTCTCTTGTCAGGGTTAAAAGGAGTTATTCTATTTTTCTCTTCTCTCTTGCCTACTTTTTTATTTTTACAATATATAAAGAAAAGAATTGGCGCAATGACAGGAGATACGATAGGGGCATTAAGCGAAGTTGCAGAAGTTTCAGTGCTTATACTCACTCTCTTTATATGGAATCATTAAATATTACTTTAGCATATTTTTTGGACATGGTTTTGGGAGACCCGCGGTGGCTTCCCCACCCTGTAAAGATAATAGGTAGGTTGATAACTTTTTTAGAGGAGAAATTAAGGAATGGTCAACAAGCAGAAATTTTGCGCATAAGAGGTATAGCCTTAACGTTAATTGTAGTAGGAGCGTCTGCTTTTAGCGCTTACCTAGTTTTGGCTTCTATGAGAAAAATAAATCCCGCCGCAGGAAGCGCTACTTGGGTTTTTTTGGCGTATACCTGCCTTGCTACAAAAGACCTTTTAGTGCACGCAAGGGCGATATCGAGAGAAATTAAAGTCGAGAATATCTTTGAAGCGCGAAAAAAACTTTCTCGCATAGTAGGGCGAGATACAGAGCTTATGTCAGAAAACGAGATTATCAAAGCAACCGTAGAAAGCGTTGCCGAAAATACTAATGACGGAATTATCGCGCCTCTGTTCTATCTTATCTTAGGCGGGCCTGTATTAGGGATTGCCTACAAGGCCGTAAACACTCTTGACTCCATGTTAGGCCATAAGGACGAAAAGTATATGCATTTCGGCTGGTTTTCTGCACGGCTGGACGATATAGCAAACTTTATACCAGCCCGTATCAGCGGTTTATTGATTGCCATTTCTTCTTTTATTTTAGGCAAGGACCTTAAAAATTCTTTAAAGGTGATGAGAAAAGATGGAAATAAGCACCCTTCGCCAAATAGTGGCTATCCAGAGGCAGCGATGGCAGGTGCGCTGGGGATAAGATTGGGAGGACCTTCTACATATAAAGGTAGGCTCTGTATAAAACCCTATATTGGCGAGGACAGAGGCTCTATGCAGCTTAATTTGATAGAAGATGCGCTAACCATAGCCTTTATAAGCTCCATTCTTATGCTTTCAATAGGAGTATTACTAAGATGGGTAATTTAGCCTTTGGACACGGCGGAAATATTTACCAGGCGCAGAGAAAATACAAAAGAAAATTTCTTGATTTTAGCGCAAATATCAACCCTTTGGGTCTAACTTCACAGGCAAAGGAAGCGATTTATAAAAATTTCGGCAGTATTCTCCACTACCCTGATCCGGAAGCAAAAAATATAACCCGAAAAATCGCCCAATACTGGGGGATAAAAGAAAAAAATGTCCTGGTTGGCAATGGCTCTATAGAATTTATTTATCTTATTATGTCTGCCTTTAAGCCAAAAACCACGCTTATACCTATACCTACATTTTCAGAATATGAGCGCGCAGCCCGCTGTATAAAAAGCAAAATTAACTTCTTAAGGCTTAAAGAGAAACTTAGGTTTAAACTGCAAGATACAAAGATTAATCAGGCAGATATCTTGTTCCTATGTAACCCCAATAACCCAACCGGAAATCTCATTTTAACCGATTATCGGATAATTGAAAAATTGCCCATCGAATTAATTGTTATCGATGAGTCCTTTATGGATTTTTTACCTGATGAGAAAAAGTATACTTTAATCTGGAAGGCCCAAAAAAATAAAAGAATTATTGTGTTAAGGACCTTTACCAAGTTTTTTGCTCTTGCGGGCTTAAGAATCGGCTATCTTGTAGCTCATCAAAGTATAGTCAATAAACTGCGGCAATATAAGATACCCTGGAGCGTAAATTCTCTGGCCCAGATTGCCGGAGAAATAGCCCTGAAAGATAGATATTATTTTAAAGCCACACAGTTTATTATAGAAAAAGAAAGAAGGTTTTTGAATACACAATTTAAAAAAATTAAAGGGCTTAAAGCCTATCCTTCCGTAGCCAATTTTTTGCTGCTTAAGATTGAAAGGGATAAAATCAGCGCAAATGATTTAACCAAAAGACTGCTTAAAGAAGGAATTCTGGTAAGGGACTGCACCAATTTTCGCAATTTAAACAATAAATTTATCAGGGTGGCAGTAAGAAATAGAAAAGAAAACCAGAAATTAATTGTTGCGCTAAGGGAAATTTTGACATGAATTTGACTAAAGCCATAATGCTACAAGGGACTGGCTCAGGGGTAGGCAAAAGCGTCCTGGTGAGCGCCTTATGTCGAATATTCCTACAGGACGGCTTTCGGGTTGCCCCTTTTAAGGCCCAGAATATGGCTCTAAATTCCTTTGTTACAAATGAAGGCAGAGAAATAGGCCGGGCACAAGCTACACAGGCTATGGCTTGTAAGATAAAACCTTCTGCAGATATGAATCCTATTTTAATTAAGCCGACTTCTGATACTTCAGCTCAGATTATCCTTCAGGGAAAACCTTTACGTGATATGTCTGTCTATGAATATAAGACTTTAAAGAAAATAGTATTTAAAAAAGTAAAGGCGTCCCTGGGAAGGCTCCGTAAAGAATATGAAATTGTAGTCATAGAGGGAGCGGGCAGCCCTGCGGAGATAAATCTAAGAAACCAAGATGTAGTGAATATGCGCATAGCCAGACATATCACCTGCCCCGTTATCCTGGTAGGAGACATTGACCGGGGAGGAGTCTTTGCTTCTTTAGTAGGGACATTACAGTTATTACCTAAAGAAGAAAAAATGTTAGTCAAGGGTTTTATCATCAATAAATTCCGGGGAGATAAACGCCTGTTAAGACCCGGAATTAAATTTTTAGAAAATTACACCGGTATTAAGGTTCTGGGAACTATTCCTTATTACAAAAATATAAAAATTCCCGAAGAGGATTCTGTGCCTTTAGAGGAAAAAACTCGAGATAAAACCCGTCGGCCAAAAGATGCAAGGTTAATAGAAATAGCGGTGATTAATTTGCCGCACATTTCTAATTTCACTGATTTTGATGCCTTAGAGAAAGAGCCGGATGTCAGGCTGCGCTATATCAACGATAAAGATAGGCTGGACGCTATGGATGTGATTATTCTTCCGGGAACAAAAAATACCATCGCAGATTTAGGGCACCTGAGGAAATCGGGCCTGGCAGAGAAGATACTTTTCCAATTTCATTCTCGGCTTTCCACTCTCTTAATCGGCATCTGTGGCGGATACCAGATGTTAGGAGAACGTATTTATGATCCGGAATCTATCGAAACAAAGAAAAAAGAAATAAAAGGCCTGGGGCTCCTGCCGTTGGTTACAGAGTTCCATCCCGAGAAAGTCCTCTCTCAGGTAAAGGCCAGAGATTTATCCTCCGGCTGGGAGGTCTTGGGGTATGAAATACATCACGGAATAACCCGGCTTAGCCCAGAGGCCAAACCTAAATTTGAAATCCATACCTGTATGCAGAAAAAAGTAAAGAAGAAAGATGGTGCGCAAACAGAAGACCAGCGTTGCTGGGGGACATACATCCACGGCGTATTTGACAATGATAACTTCCGCAGGCATTTTTTAAATAATTTAAGAAAGGATAAGGGGTGGCCTGCTCAAGGATTTGGCACAACCTACGATATAGATGGAGAAATTGATAAATTAGCAGACCTGGTGAGAGAAAATATCAATTTAAACTTATTGTATAACATAGTATTTAAAAGAGAAAGGGTAAGATGATGAAGGTTATCGGCTTATGGAGTGGTGGCAAAGATAGTTGTTTTGCCTGTTATAAAGCAAAGTTACAGGGTTATGATCTTCTTTCTCTTTTTAATTTTACGGATGCAAGTAGCAGAAATTCATTATCGCATGGTTTATCCGCTCAGATCATTCGCAAGCAGATATTCCTGCTAGATATCCCACTCTTGCAAAAGGCAATGCCTAAACAGAATTACCGAGACGAATTTAAAAACGTAATTAATGAATGGAAAAAAAACGCAGATATCGCCGGAATTGTCTTTGGTGATATTTATCTTCAAGAACATAAGGATTGGATAGATAAGGTATGTTTCGAACTAAAGGTAGAACCGATTTTACCATTATGGAAAGAGGATACGCGAGATTTAATTAATGTTTTTATAAAGGCTGGATTTAAAGCAAAAATTGTCTCAACCAATGCGAAGTTTTTAGGAGAAGAGTGGCTGGGTCGCGAGGTTGACCGGAGGCTGGTTAAAGACTTGGAGAATTTAGGTAATATTGATCTCTGCGGAGAAAAAGGAGAATTCCATACCTTTGTCTATAATGGCCCAATTTTTAAAAAAGCCGTTGAATTCAGTTTTGGCAAGAAGACACAAAAAAATGGACATTGGTTCTTAGAAGTTATCTAATATGTCGAGACTGGCAAGGTTTTTATGTTTAATTAGCGCATCTTTTTTCTTTTATACGTCTCTTTATGCTCAAGTTTATCCTCAAAGGATTATATCTTTGAGTTCAGCCATAACCGAAGAACTCTATCTTTTAGGCGTGGGTGATAGAATTATTGGGAACACTATTTATTGCAGCAGGCCGCAAGAGGCAAAAAGTAAAATAAAAGTTGGCACAGTTACCAAGGTTGATTTAGAAAAAGTTATCTCGCTTAAGCCGGACCTGATCCTGGCAACTTCATTAACTGACCGTCAACAACTTAAGAAAATGGAAGCTCTAAGGCTTAATGTAGTAAAAATCCCTGCAGAAATAAATTTTAATGAAATCTGCAAGAATTTTCTGAAATTAGCGAAACTCGTGGGAAAAGAAAAAGAGGCAGAAGAGATTTTAAAGGATGCCGAGAGAAAAACAGACTTTATCCAGCAAAAGGCTAAAAATCTGCCAAAGCCAAAAGTGATGGTGCAGATCGGCGCAAAACCTCTGTTTCTGGCGACAAAAAGATACTTTGTTCATGATTTTCTGGAATTAGCCGGTGGAATAAATATAGCCAAAGAGGCAAAGAGCGGTCTTTATAGCCGAGAAGAGATATTAAGGCAAAATCCTGATGTAATCATTATCACCACTATGGGAATTATCGCTGAAGAGGAGAAAATTAACTGGCAAAAATTTAAATCTATAAATGCCGTAAAGAATAACCGGATTTATGTTCTTGATGCCTATAAAGTCTGCAGCCCCACGCCCGTAAGTTTCGTGGTGACCCTAAAAGAGATATTTGAGATTTTACATCCGGAAGTCAAATTAGAGGAAAATCTCGATGAGGAAAAAAATATTTAAATACCTTTTCTGGGTATTGGTTTTAAGCGTGATTCTAGCGGGAGTATGCGTTTTCTCTTTTACTTTCGGAACAGTGAATATCCCATTAAATAAAATTATAGAAATTATTTTTAAAGAGAAGGGAGGTAGTGAATACGCAATACTTTTGAATATTCGTTTACCACGCATTCTCCTGGGCCTGGCAATAGGTGGTGCATTGAGTCTAAGCGGCGTAATCCTGCAGGCAATGTTCCGCAATCCCCTGGTTGAGCCATATAGTCTGGGTATCTCTGGCGGAGCAGCCCTGGGCGTATGTCTAAATATTGTTTTTGGATTATACCGGCAATGGAGTATGTTAACGCTACCTCTTTTTGGCTTTTTAGGCGCAGTGATGGTAATAACGCTGGTTTATCTCTTGAGCATAAGGATGAAGATATTAAAAATCCAGACCTTACTGCTCATAGGCGTAATGATAAGTTTTATCTGTTCATCCCTGATTATGCTGATTATGAGTATTTGCCATACAGAAGACCTGCATGGGATTATCTTTTGGATTATGGGCTCTTTAGAAGAACCGAACTGGTTTCTGATAAAACTAACTCTGATAGCCTCTATCTTGGGACTGGTAATTTCTTATTTATTTTGTTTTGACCTGAATGCCCTGACCTTAGGAGAAGAAGAAGCGCAGCATTTAGGTATAAATATTGAAAGAACTAAACGTTTGCTTTTTATCCTGACTTCTCTACTTACTGGCTGCAGCGTATCCGTAGCTGGTATAATCGGATTTGTGGGATTAGTGGTTCCGCATTTTGTGCGTTTGTTCATAGGCCAGGATCATCGCATACTTCTGATAAGTTCTTTCTTGAGCGGAGCGATTTTTTTAATTATCTGCGATACCTTAGCCAGAACAGTTATTAGTCCTCTAGAGTTACCTGTGGGTGTAATCACGGGTATATTAGGAGGAGGCCTCTTTCTATACGCCATTATTAGTAGAAAGAAAACTATTTAGGTAAAGAAAATGTTAGAAATAAGAAATCTTACCTGTGGATATGATGCAAAATTTATTCTCCAAGACATAAACTTTAAAATAGAAGAGAAGGAATTTGTGGGAATAATCGGTCCTAATGGCTCTGGAAAGACTACACTCCTGCGAGCAATAACCAAAATAATGAGACCCCAGAACGGTTCAATTATATTTGAAGGTAAAGATCTTAAAAGCCTAAGTTTCAGGGAGCTGGCTAAGAGGATTGCTTCTGTTACGCAGAACTGGGAAACAGATCTAAAGATGACGGTAGAGGAATTTGTGCTTTTGGGTAGAATCCCGCATTTAAAAAAGTGGCAATTTTTAGAGACGAATGTGGATGAAGAAGTTGCAAAAAAATCAATGTCTCTTACTGATACCTTTAAGTTTAAAGATAGGCCTTTAGAAAGCCTAAGTGCAGGCGAAAGACAATTGGTTGTGACTGCCAGGGCCCTTACGCAGGAGCCAAAGTTATTGCTTCTGGATGAACCTACCAGCCACTTAGACATTGCCCATCAGGTTCAGATTTTAGACCTGATAAAGAGACTAAATAAAAAAAATGGCCTGACCGTAATGATAGTCTTACATGACCTTAATCTAGCTAGTGAATACTGCGAGCGTTTGGTTCTCTTAAATAACGGTCTTATTCATAAAATCGGTAAGCCTGAAGAAGTGCTCACCTATTCTATTATTGAAGAGGTCTATAAGACAATGGTGGTGGTAGAGAAAAACCCTATTTCAACTAGGCCTTATATTTTACTCGTCTCTGAAGAAGAAAGATTACAGAATCAATCAAGGGCAGAAGGTAGGTGACATTATTATTTAGCCTGCAATTCTGTTTAGATATTTGCTTCCAGATAAACCCCGTTAGATAGTAAACATCTAACGGGGTAAACAAAGGAAATAAAGGTGTGATTCCTTTTGCTGCCCCGCAACGGTAATCCTTGCGTTTCTTGAGGGAGCCCGGACTATTGTCTATCCTGGTAAGTATTCTCGCGGGAGGAAAAAATGAGAAAAGATATGAAGCAAATTTTCAGGAATGTAACAATAGTATTATTACTATTGTTATTTGGAATAAAATTAAGTTGGGCAGAGGATGTTGAGTTAGAAAAAATTGTGGTTACTGCTACGCGGACGGAAGAAAGCCAGGGTGAGACGGTGAGAAAAGTTGATGTAATCACCGCCAAAGCCCTTGAATCATCTTCAGCCAGAGATTTATCCGAGGCCTTAACCAAACTTACTTCCGTTACTATCAGTAATTACGGCGGATTAGGAGCACAAAAAAACATAGGGATGCGCGGTTCAACTACTGCCCAAGTCCTGGTGATGATTGACGGCAGACCAATAAATAGTCAGCGTGATGGAAAAGCAAATTTAAGTAGCATACCACTGGATAATATAAGCAGGGTTGAGGTTATACATGGCCCGGCTTCAAATCTATATGGATCTTATGCTATGGGAGGTACTGTAAACATCATTACCAAGAGTCCACCGAAAGAAGGACAAAAAACAGAACTCACCACCAGTTTCGGTACTTTTCATACTTACCTAGAGAAATTATTACACGGAGCAAGGATGGGAAAATTCGGATATCTTGTTACAGAGGGATATGAAAGTTCAGAGGGCTTTCGGGATAATTCAAAGTTTAATGCCAAGGATTCTAATGTCAAGTTGGAATATGAGGTTAATGACAGCAATAATTTGATTTTAAATTCCGGTTTTTATAGAAGTAGGGTTGGGACTCCGGGTACGATTAGCTCGCCAGATATAGATGACAAACAGATAAAGCTTCAAAACTATTTTGATTTTAACTGGAATCTTAAACCGGACAATTTAACAAGGATTACTACTAAAATATACCAGAATTACGATCGGCTAGAATTTATTGAAAATACGCCCACTTTTACAAAAGATATCCATACGACAAAAGTAAGAGGCCTGGATTTACAATATGCTAAAGGATTCAGCGATGTCTACCAATTGATATGCGGATTTAATTACGTAATAAATCTTAACGACAGCACTACTTCAGCAAAGCATAAATATACTGTCCTCGCCGGGTATGTAGAAAACCAGCTGGATTTATTTAGAAATTTTACAATCAACTTTGGCGCAAGGGTAGATGAATATTCCAATTTTGGCACTGAATTTAATCCTAGTGCCGGCTTCGTATATAAATTTAATAACGATTTTAAATTGCACGGTTTAATTAGCCGTTCATTTCGCGCCCCCACATTTAACGATCTTTATTGGCCTGATGACGGCACATCCAGAGGCAACCCTAATTTAAAACCGGAAAAAGGAATAACAGAGGAATTAGGCATAAGAAAGAGGCTATGTAAATATTTAGAAACAGATATCACTTATTTTAGGAGCGATTTCAACGACCTTATCAAATGGGAACAGGATTCCGGTAGAACGCAACCTAAAAATATTAATTCAGCGGTTATGAATGGCGTGGAATTGGAAAATAATATAAGCATAACCGATAACCTGAATATCGGGTTAAATTATACCTATCTTAAGGCAAAGGATAAAAAAACCCATAAATACCTTACCTATCAGCCTAAGCACAAGCTTGACTGTTCGTTAGGTTATAAGGATTTAAACGGTTTTATATTTGAATTTAAAGGGCAATTTACAGATAAGAGATTTGATAATTCAACTAATACTGTTAAAGTAAAAAGGTTCTTTGTTTTAGGCCTTGATATATCCAAGAAATTTAAGCACGGCTTGACCTATTTTATGTCTATAGATAACCTGCTAAATAAAAAATATCAGGTTATCCGCAATTATCCGCTGCCGGGATTTTCTTTAACCAGCGGTATGAAATTAGAATTTTGATAATAATCATGCCATTCGCAAAAGGAGAAAGGATATGACAAAATATAAGCTTTTTGCATTCATCTTATTGTGTATTGCGTCTCTTGCGGGTACTCTATTTGCGGCTGAATTTCCGGTCACAGTACGTGACGGACTAGGCAGAAGAGTAACAGTGTATAGAATTCCCAAGAGGATCGTTTCGACTGTACCTTCGAATACAGAAATCCTGTATGACCTTGGCCTCAAGGACAAGGTGATTGGCGTGACCGCACATTGCGGGAAGACCTGTGACATTGCTGGCAAGAAAGTAATGGGAGGATGGGCAGACCGGACAGCATTGGAGAAAGAAATCGCTGATTTACGGCCCGACCTAGTCTTGGCCTTTGGCGGGTTGCAAGCTCCGTTGGCCGAAGCGATGGATAAGCTGAACATTACGACATTTGTTTTTTTTCCGAAGACGGTTGATGAAACTTTAGAACAGATATTACAGGTTGGACGCCTTACAGGAAAAGGAGCAGAGGCCCAAGCAATTGTGGATAAATGCCAAAACAACCTGAAGGCGTTGGAAGAGAAACTGAAAGATATTCCCCGAGAAAAAAGATTGAAGTGCCTACGTCTCATGTCAACAGAAGCGATGGTAATAGGCGGCACCTCATTTCAGAATGATTTCATCAAAAGAGCTGGCGGTATAAACATATTTGAAGACATCAGAGAGGATTATCCAGTTGTTTCGTTGGAAGAAGTTCGGGCCAGGGACCCCCAGATTATCATCCTCAACCACGATGATGAACAGGAGGCCATTGCTTGGTTTTTGGCTCAGCCTGGTTGGAATGAGCTGAGAGCGGCAAAAGAGAAACGACTGATATCAGTATCTTGCGATTATATTTGCCATCCCAATACGCGGGTTGACCGTACAGTGGAGATGCTTTCCCAGCGGTTTTATCTGGGAAAGTTCACGCCGATACATAAGGGCAAAAAATGAAAGCGGGCATTACAAGGGAGAATATAAGTCATAGACAAAGCAGAAGTGTCCCCCTAAGAAAAATAATTCTTGTTTAAGTCAAGAACCGTACCTTAAAATTCTGACTTGAAAACCAAAGTGGATTATGCTAACCTAATTTAACTATGTTTTCCGATAATCTCTTTAGAAACGCATTTTTGATTTCAATAATTGCCCACGGAATAATTCTTGCCCAGAATCCGAATTTTGCCATTTTTTCCCCAAACAAACAAGAACAGAAGATGGAGGTAAGTTATCTTAAACCCATCCAGGAAAACAAAGAGCGGCCGACCCACTCATTAAGAACTCTAAATAAAGAGCCGTTTTTAAAGATGTCGGCAAAAATCACCGCGGATAAAAGAACGCCGCCTCCGTTTGTAGACAAAGACAGCTTATTCAGCAAAACCAGAACAATTAATTCACGGCAGGGGCTTTTTACCAAACCGGAATTTGCCAAACCGGATATAATTGCGGTTAAGAAAAAAATAACCTTGCCAGCTGTAGATATCGAGAGGATCAACAATCCGACTTACATAAGCTACTATCACATTGTCCGCGAAAAAATCAGACGCGCTGCCTATCAGAATTATACGCGCACGGAAACCGGAGAAGTTTATCTTTCTTTTGTCATCTCTAACGTTGGCGATATCAAAAGGATTCGACTTGTTGAAGAAAAATCCGCATCCAGCCAGTATTTACGCGAAATCGCCTTAAGAAGCATAAGCGATGCTGCGCCGTTCCCGAATTTCCCCATAGAATTAGACTATCCCCAGCTTTCCTTTAATGTGGTTATTTCTTTTGAGATAGAATAAGTGAGACCATGAGTTATGGAGCTCGCTATTATAGGTAAGCGACATATTACGTCGTTTTACTCCGTAAGTTGTCTGCTCATTAAAGAAAGCGCTTTCCTTGACACCCGGTTAAACATATGTTATACTTTAATAACTTTTTTTAACCAAGGAGAAAAATGGATCTGCTATCAAGCATTATCAGGCAATTTAACTGGGTAGATATTTTTTGCATAATTCTTTTATTACGAATAGGTTACATCGCTTTTAAAAATGGGGTTGTCTTGGAATTTTTTAAATTTTTGGGTACTCTTCTGGCGATTTATATTGCCATGCATTATTACACCGCCTTATCCGATTTTTTAGGCGAGCGTTTCGGCATTGATAAAAAAATGCCCCTGGAATTTCTGGATTTTGCCTGTTTTATGCTGCTGGCAATTATTGCCTACCTTGCGGGTACTCTCTTTCGCCAGGCATTCTCCAGGCTGATAAAATTAGAGGCAGTTCCTATGTTAAATAGGTGGGGAGGTTTTGTTATCGGCCTAGCCAGGACACTTTTACTTACCGGGCTCATTGCTTTTATTTTATCAATATCCACGATTAAGTATCTGCATGACAAGGTGGGTGATTCTTATTTTGGCGCTCGTTTAATAAAAGTTGCCTCGGTAACCTACAGCCGCATCTGGTATGGTTTTATGTCGAAATTTATGACTGGGGAAAAATTCAACAAAAACGCCCTCGAGGTTCAAAAAGATTTTAATCCATGAAATTATCCTATCTTTATGATCAGGCGGTAAAATTCGGCATTGACCAAGACCCCCGAAGAAAACCTTTGAAAAATTCTTTTTCAGATACCGCCATACTCTTCGGGGCTGCGGATACTGAAATAAGAAAAATACTCGTAGGCATAGACATCGAAGTAGCCGACCTTCTTTTGGCTGAGAGAATCCGGGATAGGCAGGGATTGGATTTAGTAATATCGCATCATCCTGAAGGAGCTGCCTATGCTGCGCTTTATAAAGTCATGCAACTGCAGGTTGATATGCTGGTCGGCTTAGGGATATCGGTAAAAGTGGCGCAGGAGCTTGTGGATGAAAGAAAAAGAGAAGTGGAAAGAAAAATCCTGCCGCAGAATCATATGCGGGCAGTGGATGCGGCGAGACTCCTGGAATTGCCGTTTATGTGCGTACATACTCCTGCGGACAATCACGTCTATGGTTTCATAAAGTCATTATTGAAAAAAAATAAACCCCGTAAGGTCCAGGATATTATCGATATATTGATGGAGATACCTGAGTATCAGGATGCCGGCAGTTACTTTGCTGGCCCAAGAATTATTTTAGGCTCTCCTAAACGTCCGGTCGGAAAAGTTTCCGTAGAGATGACCGGAGGAACTGAAGGTCCTAAAGATGTATTCGATAAAATGTATAAAGCCGGAATCAGAACTTTAGTCTCTATGCATCTGGGCGAAGAGCATTTCAAGAAAGTTAAAGACGCCAACCTCAATGTGGTTATTGCTGGCCACATATCTTCGGATACCATAGGTCTTAATCTTCTCCTGGATAGGATTGAAAAACAGGAGAAATTCCAAATCATCGGATGTTCAGGCTTCCGTAGAATCAGTCGAAATTAAGTGAGGAGATAAGTTGATGTCAGGACGTATCCCGGATAATCTATTAGAGGATATCTTAAGCCGCGTTGATATTGTCGAAATTATTTCCAGTTATATACCGCTTAAGCGCGCAGGCAGGAATTTTAAGGCATCCTGCCCATTTCACCACGAAAAGACACCTTCGTTTATGGTCTCACCTGACCGCCAGATTTATCATTGCTTTGGCTGTGGAGCCGGCGGAAATGTCTTTAACTTCCTCATGCAATATGAAAAATTGGAGTTTCTTGAAGCGGTCCAGATGCTGGCAAAAAAAGTCGGCATAAGTTTACCGCAGAGCCAAAAGCACGATGATCAGGCCACCAGTCTTATTACGCAACTTCATCGAATAAACGAGTTGGCTACTTTGTTCTATGAACAGAATCTCAATGTTATAGCCAGGACCTATTTATTAAAACGGGGCATCACTGAAAACACCATAAAATTATTCAGGTTAGGTTATGCTTCGGAGAAGTGGGATGCGTTGATCAGCTATTTTAGGGTCAAGAATATAAGCCTATCTTTGCTGGAAAAAGCAGGCCTTATTCTTCCCCGGGATGACGGCGGCTATTATGACCGCTTCCGCAACCGGATAATTTTCCCTATATTCGATATAAAATCCCGGCCCATTGGTTTTGGCGCAAGAATATTGGCACTGAAAGATAGCAATTTATCCAAATATGTCAATTCTCCTGAGACACCTATCTATACCAAAGGAAGGAACCTCTACGGATTAAATTTCACCAAAGATGCGATACGCGAAAATGATACCGTAGTAATTGTCGAGGGTTATTTAGATTTCATTATTCCTTATCAGGCAGGTCTGCATAACATTGTAGCTTCTCTGGGAACGGCACTTACCCTTGAGCAGGTACGGCTTTTAAAAAGATACACGCATAACGCGGTGATGGTTTATGACCCTGATGATGCCGGCCAGATGGCTACCCTAAGGACACTGGAGATATTTATTGAGGAAGACATGGATGTCAGGATTGTATCCTTGCCGCAAGGTTTTGACCCGGACCTATTTGTGCGTAAAAACGGCGTTAGTGCCTTAAAAGAAAAGATTAAAACCGCCGAAAACTTATTTGATTATCAGTTAAAAATTTTAAAATCCCGGCATAATATCAAGGAAGCAGACGGCAAGCGAAAGATCGCAGCGGAAATGTTACTTACCTTGAAAAAAGTAAAAAATGGAATTTTACGCTCTGAATACATTAAAAAACTTGCCGAAGAGCTGAAAGTAGACCAACATTATGTATTGGATGAATTTAATAAAATAAAGGAGACCAGAGCACAGTCCGATACAAGCATAATGCCGGTTAGGAAAAAACTTGATGTAAATCCCACTGAAAAATTGCTGATTAAACTGATGTTAGAGGAGAACCAGCTGATTTCCCGTATCCGCCAGTACCTTGAGCCGGCAGATTTTCAAGATGAAAGGACCTCTAAGATTGTTTCAGTAATCTTTGACCTTATCGAGCAGGGTAAAAATATCGAAACGAACAAATTGATAAATAGCCTGCAGGACGATGGAGTTTTAGAATTTATCTGCGAATCGGCATTTTTACCGGAATTATCCCTGGAGGATAAAGACAGGATAGTCGATGACTGCATCCGGCGACTAAAGGGCGAACGGTTGAAGGCCAAACGCCATCGGTTGCATGACCAGATAAAAACCGCACAGCATTTAGGCGATGAAGAGAACTTAAATAGGCTCATGGAAGAATTTCACCATTTAATAAAAAAAGAGGGGAATAGAGAATGAAGAAAAAAGAGTATCTAAAAAAGGACCTGGAAAAGATCATTACTTTAGGCAGACAAAAAGGTTATCTTACCTATGATGAGGTTAATGACCTCCTGCCAGATGAATTATCTTCGTCAGCGGAAATTGATAAAATCTTTGAACTTCTGGGAAACGAGGATATCCAGCTGGTGGAAAGCGAGGAAGAGGCATCCACCGAAAAGCAGGCTGCAGTAATCAAAGAGGATATTCTTGCTGAGCAACTTAAGTCCGAAGAAAGATTTCTACCCTTGGATGATCCGGTGAAGATGTATCTTAAGCAGATGGGCTCAATCTCCTTACTTTCACGCGAAAATGAAATCGAATTAGCAAAAAAGATAGAGGAGGCTGAAGAGAAATTTAAGCGCTCGGCACTGGTTACAAAATATGCCCGTAATGAAATACTCTTTGTCGCGGATGAAATCCTGCAGGGCACACTCAATTTGGATGAAGTAGTCAAAGAGGATATCAAGGCCAATAGGAGCGCGGTAGTCAGACGAATAAAACGCATTGCTGACCGGATCAGACGCACGCGTAGCCGCTCCAAGGCGCTTGCGCTTTTGTTGTCTTTTAATTTCACCACTTCGATAATCGAAAGTGTGGTAGTTAAACTCAATGCCCTGCTTAGGGAAATCGATTATATCGACCGCCAGGCAAAACCCAGCCGTATCCGTAAGCGCCAGATATTGAAGATAATCGCAGAAGCGCATTCCAAAATTAAGGAACAGATGAAGCTTATCCGCTCGACGCAAATGAAATTTAACCGGACGAAAAAATATCTGGTTGAGGCAAACTTGAGGTTGGTGGTCAGCATCGCTAAAAAATATACCAACCGCGGTTTATCTTTCCTGGACTTAATCCAGGAAGGCAATATCGGGCTTATGCGCGCGGTGGAAAAATTTGAGTATAGAAGGGGCTATAAATTTTCTACCTATGCTACCTGGTGGATAAGGCAGGCAATAACCCGTTCTATCGCTGACCAAGCGCGAACAATACGAATTCCCGTGCATATGACGGAAACCATAAATAAAATCATCCGCTATTCGCGCATATTTATTCAGGAGCACGGCCGGGAACCAATACCTGAAGAGATTGCCCATAAGATGAAACTTCCGCAGGATAAAGTTAAATCTATATTAAAGATTGCCCAGGAGCCGATTTCTTTACAGATGCCTATCGGTGATGAAGGCGATACTCATTTTGGCGATTTTATCCAAGACAAAAAAGCGGTTTCTCCGGCCAATGCTACGGTACGGACAATGTTAAAGGAAGAAATGAACAGTGCCTTAAGTACTCTTACCGAACGGGAGAAAAAAATACTGGTTCTACGTTTTGGTGTCAACGATGGCTGTCCCCGGACCTTGGAAGAGGTAGGAAGCGTTTTTAAGGTAACCCGCGAACGCGTGCGTCAAATTGAGGCCAAGGCTTTAAAAAAGCTCAAACATCCTACTCGCTCAAGAAGACTACGCACATTTCTGGATATGACCATTGCGCATCAGCGAGAATATTAACCCGCTTTATAGTCCGTACTTCCACCTAATTTTTACATTCTTCAGAGAGATAGATAACTCTTTTGATGTAGCGGGTCCTGTTTTGTTTCTCGCAGGGACGCTTATTTTGCCTAAAGCAGAGGCAAAACTGCGCTTTAGCCTCGCGGACCCTCGCTCGTCCTCGCTTTGCTCGGACACCATGCCCGCTCGGGTTCCTCGGACGCACTACTCGAAACTAAACCAAGCCACCTGCTAATAAATGTTACTCATGTCTATGAACTTCTTAAATATTTCCCCAAATTTTATCTTGCCAAAAACCCATTAAAATAGTATTATATAATGTTAACTTTTTGAGAGGATTTTGGGCCCATAGCTCTCCGCCACAAAACTTGGCGGATTCGCTATTGGGGTGGTACAAAACCTAAATTTTGGGGCCCATAGCTCAGCGGTAGAGCAGGTGACTCATAATCACTTGGTCCGGGGTTCGAATCCCTGTGGGCCCAGTTGCCGTAAGGGCGCATGGCTCAGTTGGTTAGAGCGCCACATTCACATTGTGGAGGTCATAGGTTCAAGTCCTATTGCGCCCACCATAGATAAATATTATGCCTGATTTAAAATCACAGATAAGCAGCTTAATCAAATTACAGAAAATTGACAGCGAAATCTATGCGCTAAAGGCGGAAAAAGAATCCCAGCCTGAGCAAATTAAAACTCTGGATGCGGCTTTCGATGAAAAAAAGCAGCGTTTAGCATCTTTAGATAAGAAAATTTTAGATTTGCAGAAACTGAAAAAAGACAAAGAGTTAGAATTGGGCTCCAAAGAAGAGGCCGCCAAGAAATTGCAGAGCCAGCTTTACCAGCTTAAGACCAATAAAGAGTATCAGGCCATGCTGCAGCAGATAAATGATGCCAAGGCCGATACCTCGGTTATCGAAGATAAAATTCTGGAATTGATGGATCAGCTAGATACTGCCAAAGCCGAAATCGACAAAGAGAAACAGGCGTTGCAGCAGGAAGAAAAAATGCTCAATGAGCAAAAAAATAAAATTCAGAACAGGATAAAAGAGATTGACGACCGCCTGAGTCAGCTGGAGGCACAGCAAAAACAGATTATCCCGGAAATCGACCCCAAGATATTGCCGCAGTACCAGAGGATACTTAAGAGCCGCGATGCCTTGGCGATCGTGAAGGTCAAGGATAATT
>Ga0315279_10000363_pt1 | contig 93600 bp, 91 predicted proteins | sample YL17G06_20_MG_FD_203694 | JGI IMG/M metagenome (GOLD analysis project Ga0315279, IMG submission 203694) | Sediment microbial communities from Yellowstone Lake, YNP, Wyoming, USA - YL17G06_20 | ecosystem: Environmental > Aquatic > Freshwater > Lake > Sediment | place: USA: Wyoming | collected...
TTCCGAAGGATATTTTACTAATTCGCGTTCTTTCAAAATAGGCTCTAACAGGAGGACTGGCGGCAATAGAATCACAGTTGAACGTTAAGATACCCCGTAACGTCAAGATTGCAACGTATCCCTTCATGGAGTATTTCAAAGGTTTCGAAAACATCGGAGCAGTCAGAGAGGTTTTTGGCGAAGAGACTGAGAAAGTACTGGGCAACCTTAAGGTCGAGTTTGCGGGGATAAGAGGCTACATGGGAGTAAGCGAAACCGACGGCCATCTCATAATCGGCGCGCGGTATCTGAATGAGGGCAGCATCGTTGACATTTATCTCGATGTCATCCACGAGTTGGTTCATGTGAAACAGTTCATGGAAGGAAAAGAACTGTTTGACAGTGACTACGCCTACATTGAGAGGCCAACAGAGGTTGAAGCCTACCGCCACGCGGTTAAAGAAGCCAGACGCCTGGGAATGACTGATGAAGGAATCTGTGAATATCTGAAGACCGAATGGATGAGCGACGACGACCTGCAACGACTGGCAAAAACCGTAGGCGTCAAACTTGCACAGACGCCAAAGGCACGTAAGAGATAGACGCGTGCCAGATTTTGCACGATATAAGCGAAAGCGAAATATAGTCAACTTTCGTTTGGCATGATGCATGGTAAAGAAGATTGTAGTCATAGGCATGGGCTACGTGGGAATTCCGATTGCGGCACTCTTCGCCGACGTGCCGGGCTTCAATGTTGTCGGTGTGCAGCGCAGGTCTAAACGCTCAGGCTGGAAGATTGATTGGCTTAACGACGGGAAGAATCCGATTGGTGGAGATGAGCCGGGCCTGTCTAAACTCATTGCCCGTGTTGTGAAGAAGGGCACGTTCAGAGTTGTTGAAGATCTGTCAACATGCAAGGACGCGGATGCGATTTTGATAGATGTTCAGACGCCTGTTGATGCGGACAGGGTTCCCAACTATGAGTCTCTTGAAGGAGTCAGTGCGGGCGTGGGACAGCAAATTCGCCGTGGAACGCTTGTCGTAGTTGAGTCGACCGTTGCTCCTGGCACCACGGATAACGTTGTGAAGCCTCTTCTGGAGAAAACTTCAGGCATGAAAGCGGGAAAGGATTTCCTCTTAGCATTTTGCTACGAAAGAGTGATGGTGGGACGCTTAATCAAAAACATCGTGGATCTTCCGCGGATAGTGGGAGGAATCAACAAGAAAAGCACTGAACGAGCCATGGAATTGTATGGGCATATTGTGAAGGCAAAGCTCTGCACGACCGACACGCTTACCGCTGAGGTGGCTAAACTTGTAGAAAACACGTACAGAGACGTCAACATAGCCTTTGCGAACGAGGTGGGGCTCATATGTGAAAGTTTAGGAGTTGACGCCTTCAAAGTGCGTGAAATCGTGAACACGTTGCCCAACGACCCTGCAAATCCGGCATCAAACCCCATCAGAAACATGCATTATCCAGGCGCGGGCGTGGGAGGCCACTGTTTGCCCAAGGATCCTTGGCTGCTCAAGTACGGCTTGGACAAGTATGGCAAGTTCAAGTTTTTCCCAAAAATCATCGTATCCAGCCGTGAACTGAATGATTCGATGCCGAAACACGTTGTCGACTTGGCTGAGGATGCGCTCGCAGAGCATGGCAAGAAGTTGAAAGGGGTAAAGGTAGTGATACTCGGCGTGGCGTTTATCGAAAACTCCGACGACACGAGGAACACTCCCTCAGCCAGTCTGTATGCTGAGTTGAAGAGGCGCGGAGCGAAACCCGTGCTCCATGATCCCATCGTGCGCAACTTTGACCTCCCATTCACAGAAAACCTAGATGAGGCTTTGACAGACGCGCACGCGGTGATTCTGTCAACGAAGCATAAAGAGTACCTGAAACTGGATCTAAGCAAGCTGAAGAAGAGACTGGCAACGCCCGTTCTAATCGACGGCAGAGACGCTTTCAGCGAAGACGCAGCAATCAAAGCTGGACTCACGTACAGAGGCGTTGGAAAAGGAAAAAGCAAACGAGCATTGTTGAAGAATTAAGCCAGCAAACCTGGGCAGCAAACATACAACTCGACGAAATGAACGTAGCAGAACGGTTCGATCAACGTATAAAGCCTAAACCTTCTGGGTTCGTTGAGAACTATGGACGGATGGGATGTGAACAACAGCACGCGCGCTTCAACCCACTGTGAACACAGTGCACGCGGTTAGCATCGGGAAACTTCACAGCCTGACACGTGCAGTCAGATTGATACTCAAAGATGGAAAAGAATTGTAAAGGGGCGTGTTTTGGCACAATCGACTCTCAAGAAGCTAGGAGGACTCAACGGAGTTCCACAGCTCGACACTGTGTAGAAAAGTGATTGTGTTACCGCTGGATTCAAATCGCACTGTGAACGTGGTGCCGTTGTCGAGGTCAAAAACAGTTGTGTAAGCATAATATATATTATAATATATTAATGAGCTGTTGGTGTACGTAAGGTCGCCGTAGACGCCGTTCAATTGTCTTCTAATAATCATCGTCACGTCTAAATGCCAATCGAAGCTCACTCTGACCTCAGAACTGAGAGCCTCGAATTGTCGTGATAGTGATCCACCAGGATGGATCGTAACAGCGTCAGTTTCATTGTTGGAAACGTACCCAGCAGTGTTCCAGCCGAGAAACGAGCCCCCGTTAATCGTGCTGTTGAAATAGTAGGCTAGGCTCGGGTTATCCGAAGGTGAGTGTGAACCCGGACCATATTCCAGATAGTACCCTATCAATGCCGAACTTATCAAGATCACCAGTATGAGGATGGCTAATGCGACTTTCCCTTTCATTTTGGAGTCCCTGGGCTATCAGCGCATTTCATGTGACGATACCATGGTCAAAGCGTTATATTAGGATTGTCTCCTCATTGCGATCTCTCATATCAGGGAAAGAGCAGTGCTGTAAGGCATCTCAAGAACGCGCACAGCTCCTAACTAAGCACATGCTATTCTTCAACAACGCCTTTGAGGTTGTGCCCTTGCTACTCCTAAACTGGGAGTTGGTGCTCGAGTAGCATTCACCATAGCGGTTGTTGTGCAAATCGTCAAATACATGACAAAATATCGCACGCACTAAAATCACCCGTTGGCTGCTCATCCGAATAAGTCAACAATGTTGGACAAGTCCTTATTTTCAAGTTCTCTCAGGTTTTACCACTTTTCACGTAAAGAATGATACACGCGCGCTTTAAAGAATGGCTTTTGACAAACAGTTGGTCCAAGAGAACAGAGCAGGTGACATACCTAAAAACTTTCATACTGCTAGCACACACAAGACAAATATAGAATCGTCGAGTTTTGGATTGAACCGAGCGTGACAGAGATAAGAAACAAGGTCAGCCGCATCGGATACATCAACAGGATCAAAGACAACCTGTTCAATGTCAAAAAGAGAGAGCTAACATCACTGTACGAAGACCTAAAGTCAGCTGACTGCGTGGTTTGCGGAGGATCTGGCAGATCGCTATATTCCCTCAACGCGGCGATGAGTCAGATTGCAATCAGCCACATAGGTTGGAGAAACAAGGTTGTATTAACCCCCGACGACCCAGGCTTTCCAGGAAAAAACATGTATGACGCCGCAGCCGAGTTCGAAAGGCGATACAACAAGACCCTGCTCCTGATAAACTCTGGAAGCGGCGTATCGGGCGATCCTCTGGTGATGGCTCAGGATCTTTCAGATTACATTGGCGAGAAGAAGTCGTCCAAGTTCTCCGTGGGACTCATAACCTCCAACTTGAACTCACCACTAGCAAACATCGTCAGCAAATGCGGACACGTTGTCGAATTGACAGGGCGAGGCAGAGCAAAACCTTCACTTGACTACAGTGAGACAGGAATCATGGGCGACATCTTCGAACTTGGAAGCCTCCTTCTTCTATACATGATGACTGAGGCCATATCTCGAAATTTGGAGGCACACGAGGTGCTTCAGCTCTGCGAAGAAGAGTTCGCCAAGCTTGGCCCAATGACCGACTCCATAATAGAATCTGAAACCTACTCACGACTCGTTGACATCTTAGAAAGACGGACAGACATCTTTCTCGGCGGAAAGGGCACAGCAAACGAGATTGTCAAAATGGCCGCTGTAAGACTCTTTCACATCAAGAGCACATTAGGAGACAATGTCTACATAACCAGGGGTGTGAACACTCCGCCACCAAGACCAGGTGACCTAGAAATTCTGGTCTCATACTCAGGCGAAACCAAACCAGTCATAGCGTGGTGTAACATCTTGAAGAAGATGAACGGAACAGTCTTGTCAATCACTGGAAGAAAAAAATCAACCTTGGCAGAAAAATCAGATCTCCACATAGCCTTGGAGGAAGAAGCCAAGCCAGGCCAACCTAGGAGGTTTTACATGAGGGCAGCATATGTTTTGAGCCCGTTGCCCGTAAGACTAGTTGAGAGACTTGGCGAAAGAGGGCTAACGCTCCCCGAATACATAATCAACTGGCATCATTCACTTACCGAGTAGAAGCACTCAAGCATCTTCCAGCATCCCCAGCCAAACCCCTCTTTTCCCTTTTCATCGGTGCAAAGCCACTTGGACGCTGCTTAAGGCAAGATCGCATCGATCCAGAACTTATAGACGTCTTCCTGGAGAATTCCAATATGGGCATCGATGACATACTGTTGTTAAAACACGGAATATGCGGGTGCTGTCCTTATCGTCACATTGATGTGGACATTGCACGCGCACGCTGCTTCAGGAAGTCTCGTCTGCAGACATAGGATTGTTTGAGTTCATCGTCCTTCACTAACTGGATGACACCCATGCCGGTCAGCCTCACCGTCAACAACGCATTGTAATTGAAATCGACCCTCAGTTCAGAAGAAGTATCCAGAATCTAGACACAACATCCATATCAATTCTTCATAAGCTTCATAATCGCTCCCCAACAACTATCAATGAAAGCTCCTCCCGAGCTTCCAGAAAGTGAGTTGTGACACCTTGATTACCCAAGTTCAATCCTTTGTCGTTGCAATCGTTATCGTAGCGCTAAGCTTAACTCTGCTGGGTCCAAGGATCGCCCATCCCACGAAGCCAACTCTCATTCTGAATGAAACTGTCTTCCTTACTGAAGATGACTACGAAAGGCAGTACAATCTCACACTCAACAAAGGCGACCGACTGAAAATCCAAGTTTCCGGCAACGGCCAACTAGTGAATCTGAAAGTCATAGGGCAGAGTTCCCCATCTCATCCGCTGCTGGACGAAGAAGCCCAAACATTCTACAGTTTTGAATGGACAGTCCTTGAAGGTGGGTCCTACATTTTCACCCTCAGCGCCGACACGGGCGCACAGGCTGCCATCACAATAACAAAAACATGACCAGCCATCTCGCGCATACCATGATTTTCCGGACAAACAGTCACTAGGCGTTGTCTCATAAGTTCTTGAACCGGGGATGATTTCGTTTTCTTCTTTCCCTTTTTGATACCACCCACCGTTTTTTGCATCATTGACACGAAAGCGCACGGGACCCAGGAGCCTTGCGAAATGGATGATCACATTTCCGACTGGAAAATGAGGCTCTAAAGCTTAGAAGGACTGGAACGGTAAGTCATATCCACATGGTTGAAGGATAAACAGTCCCGAGATATTGAAGGCCTACCAGTCAGTCATGACCAGCGCAGGTGGAATGTATGCGACTTGGCTTCCAGAAACTTGGCACTTGGAAAGAGTTGCCGATTGGCAACGGCAGGCTTATTTGGTATTCCCTGTTAGTTGTTGAATACTGTGAAAGCCCTTTTAATTCAGCCCCCTGGGAAAAGTCCGTTTCGGGTTCCCCCTCTGGGATTAGGCTACTTAGCGGCCGTGTTGGAAAGAAGAGAATTTGAAGTGAAGATTATCGACTTGAACGTTGAGTCTTCTACCGCTTTTGAAGAGTCTTTGTCTCGTGAAAGGCCTGAAGTTGTTGGAGTTTCATGTGTAATTGGAAATGCACCTCAGGCTCTCACTATCGTCAGCAAAGTGAAGGCTCATTTTCCTGAGTGTTTTGTGGTTGTTGGTGGTCCCTATGCGAGCATAATGGGTGAGGTGACGTTGGTTAGGCACTGGGAAATCGACGCGGCTGTTGTTGGTGAAGGTGAGGTTACTTTTGTTGAGCTTTTGGAGAGGCTGAAAAACAAGCAGGGTCTAAATGATGTTAAAGGTTTGATTTTCCGCGATGGAAGCAAGATTCGGAGCAATTCTTCAAGGGATCCCGTTGAACCTTTAGACAGTTTGCCTTTTCCTGCCAGAGAAAAGTTGCCTATGAAGCTTTACGGTGAAAACGCCGGGGTTCTTTTTACTTCTAGGGGTTGCCCTTATCAGTGTGTTTTCTGTTCGCGTTCAGTTTTTGGTAGGCGTTGGCGCGGCTACAGCCCCGAGTACGTGTTGGCAGAAATTGAGCACTTGAGAAAGCACTATGGAATCAGTAGCCTCATTTTCTTAGACGATAATTTCACGTTTGATGTAGACAGGGCTGAGAAGATTCTTGAGGGAATAATTGCGAAGAAATGGAAGCTCAACCTTTACTTCTGGAACGGCATAAGGGTAGACTCTGTAACTGAAGGACTACTAACAAAAATGAAGAAGGCAGGCTGCACAGCCATCAACTACGGTGTCGAATCAGCAGACCCTGAGGTCCTGAATAAGATAAAGAAAGGCATAACCCTAGACCAAGTGGATAAGGCAATCAGGCTGACGCGCCAAGCTGGAATCAAAACTAATGTTTTTCTCATGGTTGGGAATCCAGGCGACACTGTGAAAGTTGTTGACAAGATAAGAGAGTTTGTTGAACGAGTGAAGGTTGACGGAGTCCATTTGAGCCTAGCTACGCCTATTCCCGGGACGGAGTTCTGGAGTTGGGCAAACAAAAACGGCCACTGGCTTGACTACAATCCGGAGGAGCTTTTAGACTGGCCCATAGACGACGTCGAAGACGCCTACCCCGTTTTTGAAACCCCAGATTTCACCGTCAAGCAAAGAATAGAGGCCTACCGGAAAACAAGAAAATATCTTACAGGGAAACTCCTAAAATAACGGCGCGGGCGAAGCCAAGCACTTTCTGCTGGTAAGCCTGTGTTCGAATTTTCAGCCCTACTCGCAATGTCGAGAAACAACGTTCTTTGGACAAATTAGCTCAACTATGCTTGAAATCAGAGTGCGGGGGGTGGGATTTGAACCCACGAACCCCTACGGGATAGGCGCCTCAGGCCTACGCCTTTGACCATGCTTGGCAACCCCCGCTTTGGAGACCAATAGTCCTATCTTTTAATTTACGGCCCAAATTAAATCTTATCTATTCTTGGTCAAGCTGAAGAGAAAATGGGTAACGGGTGATGCTGTCTAGATTATGCGAAAATCCTCTTTTATTGTTGTCAACACGACATGTGTGTTTGTGCGTTCCACGTAGGGTAATGATAAGAGATGTTTTGTGAATTTACTCAGATCCTCTCGGTTTTTGAATTTTGCGATTATTGCAGCATCCGCCAAACCTGTTAAATCGTACACGCAGCAAACGTTGGGGATCCGAGCAATCTCGTTCTCCATTTCTAGGAGCCTTCCTTTTGAAACCGTTATTTCGGTCACAACTGTCAATTCATAACCAAGTTTTTCCTGATCCAGTAGCGCCGCATACCCTTTTATTATGCCTTCATTTTCCATCTTCTTTATCCTTGACAGCACCGTACCGATTGAAATATCGCACTGTTTGGCAATTTGTCTTGACGAAAGCCTAGCGTCCACAGTTAACACTTTCAAGAGTTTGACATCTGTCTCGTCCGGATGCATGTTCAAACACCGTCACTGCACGTTCATCCAAGATTCACGTCTTTTATTTAACATTTGCCTTTCAATTCGATAATAAAGTTTTGATATGTACGCTTCAGTTTCATTATGTTATTAATTTGCACACTGAGGCGACAACATGGCACACGTTAAGCCTGAAACAATCCCAAACTATGATACCTACGTCAAACTCACGAAGAGCCTGACTTCATCCTTCGGCACTTTACGGACATGCTCGACTACCTGAAAGGCAGAACAACAACCGCCGAACAGGCCAGAAACGCGCTGACAGAAGGTAGCTAAACCTTCGGTTTCTGAACCAAATCCTCCATCCTGATCTTCTTGAGCAAATCAACGTGCCTGACCAACTCATTTGTAACTGCTTCGAAAACTCTCTTTCCTTTCTCAGCAGAAGCAGTTGACTGTTTGCCGAAGACTCCTGAACTTGTTTCGTCCAATGTGTTTAAAGGAAGTGTCATGCCTTCTAGCTGCATTGCGTGTCTGCGAGGCTCTTCATCCAATGCTCTGCTAATGTTTACAAGGTTCGGATGCAAAGCCAAATTAACCGACGTTTCCTCGGCGCCAGCATGCCTCCTCTCTTCAGCAGTGAAAAGTTCAGGCAGAAGCTTTGCTGCGGCTGGCCACCACTGAAAGACGGACATGAAAATTCCTTCTTCTCTCAGCTCCCTCGCCAAATCTGCAAGCGCAGCCAGGTTGCCGCCGTGGCCGTTGACCACCACGATTTTTCGCACGCCGTAATAGGTAAGCGACAAGCAGGTTTCTCTCACGTACTCTTTGAACGTCTTGGGAGAAATGAAGATGGTTCCCCAAAACTGTTTATGATGCGAACTCACGCCAAACGGAATAACCTGCAGACACAAGACTCCTGTTCGCTTCGCAGTCTCTTCAGCTATACTCTTGGCAATCAGATGGTCCGTTCCCAACGGATTCGCTGGCCCGTGCTGCTCGTTGGAACCGACCGGAAGAATCACAATGTCGTTCTTTTTAAGAACGACTCTTTGGCTTCGGACCAGCTCAGTTCATGAAGCAAAACCTTCAAGATTTGCCCCCTTCACCAAACTGTTTTATTGCAAGCGGATCGCATATAAACCTGCGGTCTAAGGCGGTGAAATCTTTGAGAGCAGTGATTCTGGCGGGAGGCTTCGGCACGAGGCTGAGGCCGTTAAGCTGCACAAGACCCAAAATACTCTTTCCAATAGTCAACAAACCCCTGTTGCAGTGGACCTTTGAAAGACTTGCGGCTAACAACATAGAGGACGTCATAATGGCCGTCTTTTACCAAACCGAGGTCTACATAAAACATCACCGAATCCCAAGATCCGGAGTGCACGTTACCTATTCACACGACCCCTTGAGAAAGCCTTTGGGAACTGGCGGCTCAATAAGAAAGGCTGAAAAACGAATCGGACATGATGAACCGTTCATAGTGCTGAATGGAGACGTATTTGCGGACGTGGACTACGCTGAGCTTATTCAGGCACACCAAGAAAATAGGGCGGTGGCAACGATAGCCGTTCACAGTGTAGGGAATCCAAGCAGATACGGGGTGGCTGAACTAGCCGAAGACAATCGAATAACAAGGTTTATTGAAAAGCCTCCACCTGGAACAACCCCAACAAACCTGATAAATGCAGGAGTGTACGTTTTCAGTCCAGAAATTTTCAACCATATTCCAGAAGGACGAGCAGTTTCCATTGAACACGAAGTCTTCCCGAAACTTGCAGAAGAACGCACGCTTTTTGGGCATGTCTTCAACGGATTGTGGATGGACATCGGCAAACCTGAAGACTACCTAGAAATCAATCGAAAAATGCTCGTCTCCGTCCCAGACCTACAGAAGTGCAAGTTTGCCAGGCATGTTGAAGCCAGGAAGCCCGTGGCCGTCGGCAAAAACGTCCGCATCGGAGAGAAGTCCGTGTTAGGACCCTACGCGGTTGTAGGGAAAGACGTTACCATCGGCAAAAACGTACACATACAAGACTCAATCATCTTCGCCGGAACGGTCATATCGGACTTTTCCTCAATAAACGGCGCAATAATCGGCGAAGGCGTTACCATCGGAGAAAGAGCCAAAATCGAGAAAGGCTGCATAATCGGTGACCACGCCAGAATAAGAGATGACGTGTTCCTTGCCGGCGGAATATCAGTCTGTCCAGCAAACGAAGTCTCTAAAAGTGTATTAACGCCTAACCGCATCTGATAGAAGGAGGCCCGACACGGCATGTTAAGCTCAAAACACTTATTCGGCACAAACGGCATCCGCGGCCTTGTCAACAAGGAATTGACTCCTGAAATGGCTATCAAAGTTGGCAATGCAATAGGCACTTTTTTCGAAAGGGGAGAACTCATAGTCGGCTACGACGCGAGAACAAGCGGACCGATGCTCGCGAAGGCCGTTGTCGCCGGCTTGAACTCGACAGGATGCAATGTGCTTCTCGCAGGGATGGCACCTACACCAGCACTGCAATACGCAGTGAAAAGCCATAAGTCCGACGGCGGAGTCATAGTGACAGCGTCACACAACCCGCCCGAATACAACGGAATAAAAGTGATATGGAACGATGGAATCGAAATATCCCATGAAAATGAAATCGAAATTGAAAACATCTACTTCGGTGAAAAAGTAAGCTTCGCCGAGTGGAACGCGATAGGAACGACACGCGAGCTGCTAGGAGTGATCGACGAGTACGTCGACGCCGTGAAAAAACACGTGAACATCACCGCAATAACCCGAAGACACTATCACATATTAATCGACGGAGCAAACAGTGTAGGCAGTTTAACCGGGCCGCGCCTTGCGCGAGAATTGGGATGCAAAGTCTCCACGATAAACGCAAACATAGACGGAACATTTTCAGGCAGACTCCCTGAACCACGTCCTGAGACTCTGGGGGACTTGGCAGCCACAGTGAAGGCAGTGGGTTCGGACTTGGGCGTGGCCTATGATGGCGACGCTGACCGCTCTATTTTCGTCGACGAGAAAGGCAAGATCATCATGGGGGATCAGACCTTCGCCCTGGTGGCAAAGTATTTTCTGATGGACAATCCAGGCGAAAAGATAGTCACGCCCCTGAGTTCTTCAACCATAATTAAGGACATAGCCGATCGGTATAACGGACAAATCGTGTGGACCAAAATAGGGAGCGTAACAGTTGCTCAAACCATGAAAGAACTGAAAGCCAAGCTTGGCGGCGAAGAAAATGGCGGAATCTTCTACGGACCCCATCAATCAGTCAGAGACGGCGCAATGACAACCGCCCTAATCCTGAACATCATGGCCAGAACAGGCGAAAAACTTTCAACACTGATAGAAGAACTGCCCGAGTACTTCATTGAAAAAGCAAAAATCGATTGCAGAGAAGAACTCAAACAAGAAACCCTGCAGAAATTGATCGAACAAACCAAAGGTTTAAAAACGAACACCCTTGACGGCGTCAAAATATGGTTCAAAGACAAAAGCAGCATCCTGATAAGACCAAGCGGCACTGAACCAATATACAGGCTATACGCAGAAGCCAAAACAAGCCAGAAAACCAGACAGCTCATAGAAGAGTACAGTTCGAAACTCAAAGCGATCATCAAAAAGCTCAACTGAACAACAACCTCAATAGTCAAGGAGAACAGCCCTATGTCCTCACCGATAATGCAAGCAAAACCAGAAGAAATGGATACCCCCGAAAAAAGGGGGAAACGTACCGTAAGCATCATCGGATGCGGACAAACCGGCATTCTGCAAGCTATCCTTTTTGCAGACGCAGGATTCAAAGTCACATGCGTGGACGCCGACCAAACAACAATCAGCCACATTGCCAAGGGAAGAGCTCCTTTTCTGAAAAACGAAACAGGGGCGAAACTTAAAACCCACACAAAAACAGGACGCCTGAACGCAACAAACGAGATTAGAGAGGCAGTTTCCCACAGCGACATCATCGTACTCACAACCCCCGTCAAAATCAGCTCAAAGAAAAAGGCCGAGTACTCAGATTTAGAGACCGCATGCAAAAAAATAGGCTCAAGCCTTCAAAGCGGATCCCTCATAATAATCACGACCCTAACCGGAATCGGCGCCACAGAAGGTCTCATTAAAGAAACTTTGGAAAACACCTCGGGACTCAAGGCCGGCACGGACTTCGGGCTGGCCTACAGTCCACTGCAAACCCTGCACACACAAACGTGGGAGGAAGCATCAAGCCATCAACGGATCGTTGCAGCAACTGACAAGGACAGCCTACGGACCGCATCAATCGTTCTGGAAACACTCACGAAAAGAGGCGCCAGAAAAACAGGTAACGTAAAAGCAGCAGAAGTAGCCGCACTCCTCGAAGTCTTACGACGAGATGTTAACATCGCACTCGCAAACGAAACCGCTCTTTTTTGCGAAAAAGTCGGCGTGGACTACATTGAAGCACAAAGAATCATTAGCACGGACACTGACAACCTGCCTTCGCCACCCATACTTGCGGACGAAAGCGTCAGTGATGAACCATACATTCTGTTGGAGGACACGGAAAGCTTCAACGTGAAGTCCCGAATTGCAACTGCGGCAAGAGACACAAATGAAGAGACAGTTAAACACGTAGCCAACCTCGTCAAGGACGCACTGAGAAGCTGCGGAAAAACACTGAAAAGAGCAAGAATTGCGTTGCTTGGAGCTTCCCAAGCACCCAATGCTCAGAGTCCCCTCAAGAGAACAGCGAAAAAGATTGTCGAGACTCTTGAAGCAAGAGGTGCCAAAGTAAGCCTCTACGACCCATACCTTCCAGAGAACGAAATTGCCGACACGCCCTACCACTTCAAGAAAACGATAACCGAGGCCGTGGAACGCGCAGACTGCATAATAATCCTCACAGCACATGACCAGTTCAAACGCATGAATCTCAGAAAAATGAGACTCACGATGAAAATGCCAGCTGCCATCGTTGACCTTGAAGGCATAATGGAGCCAAGCAAAATTGAAAAGGAAGGCTTCGTATATCGAGGGTTAGGAAGAGGAGTTTGGACTAAATGAAGAAAGTAAGGACTGCGGTTATAGGAACAGGTTTCTGGGGGAAGAACCACGCGAGAGTATACAAAGAACTGGCGGAAACCGAACTTGTAGCTATATGCGACATGGATGCTGAAAGAGCCAGCAACGTGGCTAAGCAGTTCGGCGTGACACCCTACACTAGTGCAAGAAAAATGTTCAGGAGCGAAGACATTGAAGCAGTAAGCGTTTGCACATGGTCAACCAGCCTCGCAAAAGAAGCTACCAAAGCCGCAGAGAATGGGAAACACGTCCTCGTTGAGAAACCAATGGCTGCAAACACGAAACAGGCAGAAAAACTCCTTGACACAGCCAAAAAAATGGGCGTATACCTGACCGTCGGTTTCTTGATGCGGTTCATTCCAGGATTACAACAGATGAAAAAGGCCGTTGAGAATAAGACAATCGGAGAACTCGTATGCGCCACGGCCAAGAGAGTTTCTCAATGGCCTGAGAGAATAGGCGATGTCGGCGTGGTCAAGGACACGGCGATTCACGACATAGATGTGATGCTATACCTCTTCGACGAAGACCCGATTGCTGTTTACGCAAAGACTGGAAGCATGAGATATAAGAAATTTGAAGATTACGCTCAAATAATGCTCACCTTTGAAGGAGGAAAAAGTGCGTTCATTGAATCCAACTGGCTGACACCCTACAAGACTCGAATTCTAATAGTTACGGGTAGCGAAGCCATAATGAAGCTTGACTACATAACCCAAGAGTTAACGGTTGAAGATGCAAAGGAAACTGTGCAACCGAGGTACCAAATTCAAGAACCCTTGAAACTCGAGCTTAAACACTTTGCAAATTGCATTCTGAATAAAGAGAAACCGCTGATAACTGGGCTCGACGGGTTGAAAGCCCTTAGAATAGCTGAGTCAGCGATAAAATCTTCATCAACAGACAAGATAGTCAAGCTGAAGTAGACACTTCAAACTTTCAACGCTTCCCAAGATTGAACGGCTTGCCCTCTCGCAGAATCTTCTCCGGAGTTTTAGCCTTCCACTTCTTCAGAAAAGGCAAATCCTCCTTTTCGCTTCGCATCTCGTCTGGTAACATTTCAGGAATCTCGTCACGTATAGGGTACCACCTTGAACATTTCGGGCAGACGATCAGCCCTTCCACGATTTCCTCTTTCTCTTCAAACACAAGCAGTTCTAACGGATATTGCTTGTCAATCGGACACGCTAATATTTCCATCAATTTCTTTTTGATGAGCCATTCCTCCAATTTCCTTTTGCTTTGAAACTATAAAACTCTTTCATTAAAACCACACTTATTGTTTGCCCTGCGCGCTTCAAAGACTTCGATGTCCAAGACTATTTGGTACCAGTTTGGACCCTTCGCTCTGACAATGCGGCCGAATTGAATATCAAAGACGGCACCTAAGCTTAGAAGTCTCTCAGAAACTTTCAACCTGACTTTCTCAACGGCATCCTCTTTTTTCTTGCCATATTCAAAATCGTAGTAATGAATCCATCCTCCCGCCTTTTTGAGCGCCGACAAAGCGTACGGCAAGTATTCAAAGGCTTTCTCAGGCAAAGGTATGAGAACTCTGTCCACAGTGCGACGCAGATTTCTTTCAACAATTTCTTTAGCATCGCCAAGCAGACAGGATACTCTTCCGTAAACTCTGTTCAGCCTGATGTTTTCCTGCATGTATCGAACTGCCGAGGGATTTACATCGATAGAATACACTTTTTCAGCATTCGAGTATTTGGCGATGAGTATAGAAAAGCAGCCTACTCCAGCGAACATGTTCAGTACAACTTCCCCATTTCCAACTTGTTTCGCAATTCGCATTCTCTCGTAGGAAAGCCTGGGTGAAAAATAGCACTTCTTAACGTCAACCGAGAATAGGCATCCCCATTCTCTGTGAGTAGTAATCGTTCCATTTTCACCCGCAACAAACATGAGTCTTCTCAGCCTGAAATCACCATGAACCGCACTGGTTTGAGCCAACACTGTTTTGATGTTCTTATGAGCTTTCATGACAACATCTGCAATTCCTAGACAGCATTCTTTTGAGGCTTCTGTTGAACGTATGATTGCTATGTCCCCCACAATGTCATAGGAATTGCAAACATGGACCAATCTTTGTGGGGGAAGAGTCTCTGAAAGACTGTTTCTCAAACGTTTACTCAAAGTGCGTCCTTCTTTTCAGGACCTCTGGAAACATTTAAAAGCAAAACGGATTTTCTTCTTAGGAAGAGGAAAATAACATGGAAAGGACACCGACGGGCATAGTTTATGAGTGCGTGAGGTGCGGAGCAAAGGTTCCTTCTGAAGAACTTGAGATGCGTGGTGGAGAAACGAAATGCATAGTTTGCGGCTACAGGATTCTGCGAAAAGTGAAGCCGCCCGTGGTTAAACGTATCCCGGCCAAGTAAAATGGAAAAAATAAGGGGAAAACGATGTATCTGAACCCCAAGTGCTCCCACTGTTGGTAGCTTCAGTAACTGCTTTAGAATATCTCCTTTTCCCCAATCTTGCGAAGCGCTCTGCCGTGAAGCTTTATCGGTGGACCTATGACTTCGTCCGGTTGTTTCTCAACAGTCTTTCTTTTTATGGTTTCTCCGCAGACTCCCTTCGGCAACAGTCGCCTTTTCATGCACATGGCGTATGTGCAGTCCGCAACATCACACGTCTCTTCTGTCCATTTGCACCAAACGGCATCTCGACGGTAGACAGCTGCTTCTTTTGCACATTTGAATGATTGACATGTTGGAGAACAAGCTTTAACCAGTGCCAACGCATGCACACCCTTTGATCATTTCATTCACAAAATTACGTTGCTAGCTAAGTCTCTCGAATAATATGTTCCTCTGGACTTTATATAAACCTTTTTCTTCAAAACTCTTTATTCTGGCTTCAACCGTCGACTTTTTGAGATTTGTTTCTTCTTCTCCTGTAGACTTCCAATGAAAGAACCAATAGCAGACTCGCTATAATGATGACTGCTATCGCCAGCTGACTTGTTTCAACAAGAAGCCCCGCTAACAGCACGTACTTGCTAATTTTGACCAGAACTGTCGCGTTGCCTTGAACCAGAAGACTCTGGACCACCGTTGGCGGACCCTCATTTGACAAGTAGACTGATATGCTGAAGCTATCACCTACCAAGTTGTCAAACGTGACCATGCCATTGGCTTGCGTCCTCTTTGAAATCGGCTCAGAACCATTTCCCTGCAACGTTATGTTCGTGTTTGCAAATGGCTGCCCAAAGTAGTCAGTAACCGTAACCGAAATGTTCAAGCCGAAAAGATTGCAGTACAAGGTCACGTTCTGATCTTGGAACATATCTACAGTCGTGCTGTTAAGCTCCATTCCCGAACTATCATGAATTTCCACAGCGTACCTGCCGAAAATAGCGTTGAAGGTGATAGTTCCATTTGAGTCAGTGTTTCCGTCGTAATGAATCCCGCCCAGTGACTCTTTAACCTCTACAGCAGCATTATCGAATGGCTGCCCACCTGCTTTGAAGGCATTGACTTTCAAGGTAAATGAGGGACACGTCATATTTACATAGAACACTTTCACCAGGCTTCCATTGATCCCCAGTAGACTCGTAGTCGTTGTCACGTTGAACGGTGTGTTGTATCGCGACGCCGTCAAATTGTAGGCAGCATTGGGCAACAGCGAATGAGCCACTACGTTTCCGGTGAGGTCCGTCGTCAATGTCACACCTTCCTGTGTCAGGTATATCCCCACTTCGGGGATGCCTAATTCAACTCCATTTACAACCCCAACAACTCTAATGTTCAGATTGGTAAGATTGAGTACAAGATCAACTTCCTTGGTATTGGTGACCGAGAAATTGCCCTCCCCAACCTTCACACCACTATAGTAGCCTTGCAGAGTGTAGTCTCCAATTTCAAGCATTAACACTGCTAGACCTATCGAACTGGTTGTTTGGTTGTTGATGGAACTCCCGTTCTCAAAGGCTCTGACATCTACGTTTGGAACTTGGTCTCCAGCCAGGTTCTTTGCAGTCACATTGAAAGCGAAACCTGGAACTGTGAAGTCCTGAATATCCGGCGGAATCTTCACCGTCAGACCCGACACTGAAACTATGCTAACATTGTACGTACCCCCCGAAGCACTCACGGGCACTGTCCAGTTTGAATAGTCAACTACACCTGCAGAATCAGCCGTAACATTCACGGGATCTTGTATGTCCTTTCCAAATATGTCCTTTCCAGACACGGTAAGCGTGACAGTTTCGTTTTGTGCATAGATAGCCTTGATGTTGACTGCCTCCATTCTGTGATACTGTGTCGAATTCGTCAAACCCACGAAGAAGGACTTCGTGGCAACCGATAAGTTGAGAGAAACACCGTAGTCGCCAACATAGTTGGTGTTAGCGCCTGAAAAATTCCCAGGATAAACCAACGTTGCATTGCCGCTCCCGAGAGCTGACGTTGAAATCCCTAACTGTTCAGTGTAGGTTGTATTAGCCGGCGTTTGAACCGTGATGTTAGCAACGACTGCGGTGTTTGAGTCCCCACCAGTTACATTGACAAGAATGGGCACAGAGTCGCCTTCCTGCAGCTGTCTAGGCGCTTGAGGTACATTCACATCTAACGTGTATGCTGTTGAAACAGTGAAAACTCCTGTTACATTCTCGTTGGTTTCCACGTCAACTACCGCCACGGTGTAGTTACCAGCCACGGCCTCCGGAACTGTAAACGAGGCGTTCACATCGTTTCCAGAAGCCTTTCCAACAGCTTGAACAACGCCGTTAAACGTTATATTGTATACTCCATTTGCTGTCGTGAGGTTTGCCGTCAACTGAACTTGCGTGCCAACATTTCCATTGGCCGGACTAATCGAGAATATCGTCATTCCAGCTCTAGCGCTGGGCAAGAATGAAAAACCCAGAAGCATAGACGTTGACATCAAGAATAAACATGTTAACTGTTTAACTCTGAGCTGAATTTTCGCCAATGGCCTTCCCTCGAAGTTCACATCCAAGATTGTGAACATCTCTAATACTGGGTGCATTTTAAACTTTACCTTTTATCCTGCAGCTTCACACTTCATTTCCGCAGCGTGTGTTGGAAGATAAATAAGGACAAAACACGGAACTACTAACTCGAAGCTAAATGTCAATAATCGGCTTAGACCTGGCAGGCGTTGAAAGCAGACTCACTGGGCTCTGCATCCTCATGGACATGAAAGCTGAGACTTCCATAGCCCACAAGGATGAGGAAGTGTTTAAGAGAATAGAGAGAAGCAAGCCCAAGGTAGTTGCCATCGATGCGCCTCTAAGTCTTCCATCAGGAAGAGAGTCCATTGAACAAAGAACAAACGTTCACCTTAGAGAATGTGATAAAGAACTCCTGCGAAGAGGGATAAAATTCTTCCCAGTCACCCTAGGTCCCATGCGAAAACTTACCGTTAGAGGAATGAACTTGAAAAGAACCCTCGAGAACAAGCACTTCAGAGTGATAGAGGTCTATCCGGGAGGCGCGCAAGACATCCTTGGAATTCCCAGAAAGCAACGAGGATTAGAGAAACTGAGGACAGGTTTGGAGAGGGTGGGGGTGATAGGGCTGAACTGTCGAATGAGCGATCATGAGCTGGACGCCGTCACTTGTGCCCTCGTAGGAAAGCTTTTCCTTGAAGAAAAAAGCGTCACTTATGGAATCCCCGAGCAAGCCATTATAATGCCAAAGGGTGAAAAAAGCAAGTGTCATCGCGCGCGCTTTTGATTTGATGAGGAAAAACAACTTAAGCGCACACACGAGTAATATTTCTAGTCTTTAGCGTGGGTTCGACATGACCGAAGAAATCATGAGTCTGGTTGACAAGCACGAAGAATGGCGTGGAAAGCAATGCTTGAATCTCATACCCTCCGAAAACGTTATGAGTCCATCAGTGAGGGGCCTGCTAAGCTCAGAATTTGCGCATCGCTATACTGCAAGAGACCGCTTCTACATGGGCACAAAGTTCACCGATGAAATCGAGCAATACGGCGAAAAAATAGCAAGAGATCTCTTTAAAGTTCACATTGCGGACTTGCGTCCTCTTTCAGGACATATTGCCGATCTCATAGTGTTGGCCAATCTAACCAAGCCAGGCGATAAACTGCTTTGCGTTTCTCCAGAAAGTGGGGGATATCCAGGGATGTGGAAGCCAGGCTTGGCTGACCTTCTTAAGCTAAAGGCGGTTCCCTTTCCCTTTTCAAAGAACGATATGAACATAAAAATCCCAGAAGCGAAAGAAACCATTAGCGACATCAAACCTAAAATCGTGATTTTCGGTGCAAGCCTACTCAACTTTCCACACCCTGTAAAGGAATTGGCAGAAGTTGCACGTGAAAACGGTGCAATAGTGGGATTTGACGGCTCGCATGTCTTAGGACTCATTGCTGGTGAACAGTTCCAGGATCCGCTCCGCGAAGGCGCACAAACCCTGTTCGGCTCAACGCACAAAAGCTTTTTCGGCCCTCAGGGAGGCATAATACTGGCAAACAAAGAACTTGGAGAACTCTTGAAAGAGAGGATTTACCCTGCTTTCGTGGACAACGCCCATTGGAACCGCATCGCAGCCCTGACGTTGGCATTGGTTGAAATGAAAAACTTCGGCAAAGCATACGCAACACAGATCGTCCGCAACTCAAAATCCTTGGCCAAAGCACTCTATGACTACGGCTGCCCGGTTGTTTGCCAACACCTAGGTTTCACGCAGTCACACCAAGTCATCGTGGACTACGGAGACTACGAGAAAGGCAGAACCGTGGCAGAAAAGCTTCAACGCGCAAACATAATCGTAGATTGCGTAATAAGATTTGGTACCTGCGAGGTCACAAGACGCGGAATGAAAGAGGCAGAGATGTCGAAAATAGCCGAACTCATCAAAAGAACAATCGTTGACAAAGAAAACCCAGAAACCGTAAAGAAAGACGTTGCTAAAGTCGCTGCCGATTTTCAGAGAGTCCAATACTGTTTTGACAAGTGAAACTGCTTCTATCTCGTGTTCCTCTCTAAGACCTCTGGACAGCATGCTCGAAAGTGATTGATTTGGAAACGTTTGTCCCGTCCACCCTCATCGGCGCTCTAAAAAAGCAGAAATACCATTTTGTTGGCAGACATTCGGCTGTTGAAAGGTGTAGATGGTTCTACGAAACCTTGATCCACGACCGACCTTGCTACAAACAAAAATTCTACGGAATAAAAACGCATCAGTGCATTCAAATGACACCTGTCGCCTTCTACTGCACACAACAGTGCCTTTTCTGCTGGAGAGCTCAAAGCGGAGATCTCCAAAACTCGTGGGATGAACTTGGATTGCCAAAATGGGATTCTCCCGAGGAAATCGTGGGAGGAAGCATAAAAGCACAGCTTGCGATTCTAAGCGGTTACAAAGACAATCCGAAAGCAAACAAGCAAAACTGAGAGGAGCCCTAGCTCCCAAACACGTAGCCATAAGCCTAACCGGCGAACCAACACTCTACAGTCACATCGACGAACTGATTAGAATCTTCCACAAAAAAGAATTCACGACCTTTCTTGTTTCGAACGGAACGATGCCCTCAGCCTTAGCAAACCTGAGTGAAGAACCCACACAACTCTACATTTCCGTGTGCGCTCCAGATGAAGAGACTTTCAAAAGAGTATGCCGCCCTCAGATCCCGAGAAGTTGGGACAAACTGAACAAAACCTTGGAAAACTTGCCCAACTTCAAATGTCCAACAGTGATGCGAATAACGTCTGTCCGGAGCTTGAATATGAGAAACATAGAGGGCTACGCTGGACTCATCAGAAAAGCGCAGCCAACATACATCGAAGCAAAAGCCTACATGCATGTCGGATTCTCGAGGCAGCGCTTAGGCTATTAAAACATGCCAAGCCATGACGAGGTACGCGAATTCTCAGAGCAACTTGCAGACCTGACGGGTTACAAGTTGATGAATGAATCTACAGAAAGCCGAGTTGCACTCCTAAGCAAAATTGAGACTTCAAAGAGATTTGACAACGGCTAATATTGTTTGCAATTAAGTCATGTTTTGGTCCAAGGTTTACCTCTGGCTGCGTCTAATTGAATCGAATGAGAACAAAGCTTAAATATTTCCTCAAGCATTACCCTTGCTCTTGAACCAAAGATTTAATCGAGGTGTTAACAGATGGTTAATGACGGAAGAGGACGCCTATTCAGAAGAAAAGACGGCAAATACCTCATCTACCTGCCAAAAGACTTAGCCGAAGACAGCATGTTCCCGTTCAAAGGCTCCGACTCTATATTCGTGAAGGTGTCCTTCAAACCAAGCGGCGACACCAGACTGCTTGTAGAGAAATGGAAAGAACCAGTACTTGAGCAATGAGCAAGCCGCAGAGGGCAGCAATCGCCCGTCCCTATTTTTGAGGATACGATAAAATACTTGTTTATTCTTCATATTCCATCCTCGAACAAGGTGCTAACATAATGGACACCCTGAAAACTGTCCTAAGCGAAACTAGAAAAGAGCTGATGTACAAGGACAAAGTGCGAGAAACAACTTATGGAGATCTAAGAAAAGTAACGAGTCTCTCAAAGCAAGCAATACTTCTCATTCACCAAAAAAGGTTGAAAGAAGCAGGAAAATTCATTGAAAAAGCACGCAAGACTATTTTAAAGGTCAACAACCTCTCAGCCACGCATCCCAGCATCATTTATTGCGGCTTATACAGCGCCGCGCTTCAGGAATATTCAGAGGCAAACATATTCTTGAAGCTAGTCCAAGAATCGAGGTTCATAACACCCAAGGAGATTAACGTCACCTCGAACGATTATGTGCTCGGACTGGCTGACGTGATAGGCGAATGCAGACGTTCAGCGCTGGACGCCCTGCGCGAAGGCGACACAAAAAAAGGTGAACAATACTTGCGGACAATGGACCAGATTTACATTGAACTCATGGCTATGGACGAATCTTACATGCTTGTGCCAGGTTTGAGAAGAAAATGCGACGTTGCCAGAAAAATCATCGAGATCACCCGTGGGGACGTAACGCAAGACATCCGAAGAAACGAACTCGAGAAGCATCTGAGACAATTTGAAAAATACGCCAAGAACAGGAAATGAACTCAAAGGCACGCTGAAAAGAATTATGGACGAAGCCCAGACTGAAAACCATTTTTCCGTTGAGAAAGCCCATGAAGCCCAACTACGTATGTCCGAGAAGATTATTTTCGAGGACGAATTGCCTGAAAGGATACGCTTAGTAGCGGGAGTGGACATCGCTTATGCAGATGACGTGTCCATAGGAGCTGTGGCGGTTCTAGACTATGACTCTCTCGAGCTTGTGGAAAAACAAACAGCCTCCTGCAAGACTTGCTTCCCCTACTTTTCAACCTTACTTTCCTTCAGAGAAATAAGACCCGCAGTTCTGTGCATTCAAAAGCTCCGCACCCAACCGAGTCTGTTCCTAGTCGACGGCCACGGCTTTGCACACCCTTATCACTGCGGACTGGCATGTCATCTTGGGCTCGTTTTGAGAAAGCCCACGATCGGCGTTGCAAAAAGCAGATTGGTTGGCGAAATCAAAACTGCAAGATACAAAGTAGAAGCCGACCTAATCGAGTATAAGCAAAAGACCGTTGGCGCGGTCGTCACCACGATGAGCGGGTGCAAGCCCGTCTATGTCAGCGTTGGACACATGGTCTCGTTGGAAACCGCCATCGAAATAGTCAAACACTGCGCCAAGAATAACCGCATACCAGAACCTATTCTCACAGCCCATAAAACAGCAACAAGCGAAAAACGAAAAATCAATATCCTCTAAACAGCTAAAACCCGTGATAGTGAACAAATTGCTAAACCCAAGACTCAGTGCAATAGCAAAAAAGATTCGCAGCGAACCCCTTCGCAAGAAAGTCATTGACCTATTGAAAAACCCCACCATCGATATCAACGGCAAAACATACTCAGGTTTGCCTCTTGAAACATCACCAGCCGGAATATCACGTCACCACAGCTACGCAGGCGGATATGTTGAGCACGTTGCTTCAACAGCAAACCTCGCACTAGCAATGTGCGACTCCGTCGAGAAGATATATCACGGCAACGTAAACCGTGACCTCGTCATATCCGGCGTCCTGTTGCACGACATTTTCAAACCAGCAACATATTCCATCAACAAGAACGGAAGCTACAGCTCAACACGCTTAGCCGACTACATGGACCACCTCTCACTCGCAACTTCAGAGCTAGTACGGAGGGATTTCCCTCTAGAACTCGTTCACATAGTGTCTGCACATCACGGGGAGGCTGGCCCGATAAGACCGAAGACCATCGAGGCTCTTATCTGCCACTTAGCAGACTCGACAGATTCACGGTTGAACAGCGAAATCTTGAGCGCCGCAGCATACCTTTCAAGAAGAGCTGTCGGTCAAGAACTTTTCAGAATGACTTCGAAGGAAGCTTTCGAAATAGTTCATTCGAAGTCCGTCGAAGATTGGGAAGGCGTTGCAAAAACCTTCGAAAAAATAAGTCGCAGAAGAAAAACGCACAAAACTTAATAGCTCAACCCGCGTGAAAACTGAGAAACAGTGACAGAAAATTGGAAATATCCTTTGACGAATTTCAAAAACTTGATCTCCGTGTTGGAAGAATAATAGACGCTAACCAGATCCAAGGCTCACGAAACCTCATAAGAATGATAGTTGATTTTGGAACTGAAAAGAGACAAGCCGTTGCCGGACTCTTACAATGGTACAAACCTGAAAACCTTCTGGGCAAAAAATGCGCCTTCATTCTTAACCTTCAAAGACGCAAAATGATGGGCGTCGAATCCCAATGCATGATCTTCGCGGCTGAAGACGACAAAGGCAATGTTGTAGTTTTACAACCTGAAAAGGACATCGCGGAAGGAAGCAAAATACATTAACTCAAGAAGGTTAACCCAGCAGTTTGACAATCGCCTCAGCTTTTTCATCGCTCCCGACGAGGTACTCAACCATTTCCCGGTTCAAATCCAGCCACTTTGCCAGCCCAGCCGCCATCTCATCATTATTCCTGAATATTATCTTCAAGTACGGGATTACTTCCGTTGAGGCTCTCGTTGCTGAAATGTGGCTCTTTCGCTTAACCTTGGCACCTATGCTGAACTTCATGGCACGTTCGGCTCTGGACCTCGACAACATCTGTATGCGTTCGGGGAATCTGAACGGTATCCATCCTGAAGTCTTGGTGTTCTTTCTGGCCAAGGCTACGCCAGCAGTCATGTAATCTATCACATAGCGCATAAAACCCCAATTCTGAGTGGCCCGGATTCTGCCGCGATACACATCTGCAACGGACAGTGCATCCATCGCTTCGGCTAAGTCGTGCGGGTCTGTCAGGTGCGCTGGAACATTCTCGTATATCCATTCGAAAAGCATGTCAGTGTCGACGTCCACCATGTTAACAGCCTGCTTTGCGCTAGCGCAGGTCTTTCCGTAGAGTATCATTCTTAACACGTTGAAAATGCTGTCTTGCCTATCTCGGTAACCCAACCAAGAGACGTCGTCGTAGGTCAGCTCTTTCTTGCTTTGACCCAGCGCTTGAAGATCGTTGACTGCCGAACGCACATCGCCTCCTGAGCGTTGGGCGATGAACTTCAACGCAGCCTCGCCAGCCTGAATCCCCTCGTCTTCACTTATCAGCTTCAAAAGCTTCGCAACTTCGCCTGCCGCCGGCTTCTTAAACTCTATCAGAAGGCAGTAGCTACGGAGGTTGGAGAAGCGAGGGTCATATGCGCTGTTGGCAATCAAGACTATGGGACACTGTGCACTTTTGACCACGCCAGTTATTGCTTTCACCCCGCCTCTGTCTGAAGTTCCGATTAACCCGTCCAATTCATCAAGAAGAATTATTCTTTTTCCGCCAAACAGTGAACCGTATTGCGAGGCTAACCCAGCAAACCGGTTTACCGCCTCCTCAGTCCTATAGTCGCTCGCGTTTTTCTCCACAAATTCCATGCGATAGTCATGAGCCAGAGCTTCCACAGTGACCGTTTTTCCCACGCCGGGCGGCCCGTAAAGAAAGACGGCCCTCTTCTTGGGAATTCCTTTTTCCCAAGATTTTACCCAGTCAACGAACTTTTCAATCGCTTCAGTGTTCCCAATGATCTCAGTTAGTGATTTCGGTTTGTGCTTTGCGGTCCAAGCAAAGTGCAAGACTGTGCACCTATCTTGCCTTTCTCAAGTCGCAGCCAGCTTCAACGAGCCTGGCCAGCAACGCGCTTAACTGGATTTCTTCATCAGCTCCTTCAACAAGCCTGAAATCCGCTTCTCCCACGATGTCAGCCAGTTTTATCTTCCACTGCTCGGGAAGCTCGGCTCTGAAGATTTCTGTGTGAATCTGACGTATCACGTCGCTTCCGGCCACTCCGTACTTCTGGATCATGTCACGCAACTGTTTTCTTGCTTCCATGAAGTCACCCTCCATGGCCACTTTTATCATCTTTTGCACGTCTGCAGGGCTGGCTTTTCCAGTGATCGAATAGATGACCTTTGCATCGACGAGTTTGCCCAACGAAGCAGCGGATTGCAGAGTGTTAATGGCCCGTCTCAGATCTCCGCCACAAATCTCAAAAATAGCGTCCAAACCCTCGCCTGACAGCTTCACCTTTTCTTTTTCAGCTATCTCCTTCAAGTAAGAATCGTGGGCTTCTCTCGGCAAATAGGTAAACCTGAAAGGAGCACACCTAGACTGAATAGGCTCAATTATTCTCCCACTATAGTTAGCGCACATGATGAAACGGCAAGTCTCCGTGTAACGCTCCATCGTCCGCCTGAGAGCCTGCTGAGCGTCCGAAGTCATGTTGTCCGCCTCGTCCAGAATCATTATCTTGAACGGGACCTCTCCAATCGATTTCACCCTCGCGAAAGTCTTAACCGTCTCCCTTACGACATCAATTCCTCTCTCATCACTCGCATTCAACTCCAACATGTGTTCTCTGTAAGCATCACCATATAGATCTCTTGTCAAGCAGAGTGCCGCGGTAGTCTTGCCAGTACCCGGAGGCCCAGCAAATATGCAGTGCGGCACGTTCTTAGACTTCGTGAAGCTCTTCAACCGCTCAACAATATCCTTCTGGTCAACTATTTCGCCCAACCGCTTCGGCCTGTATTTCTCAGCCCACATCTCAAAACTCAAATTGGACAAGCCTCCCAGCCAATACGTTATTTTCAAACACCAATAAAAGCGTATTTGGGAGAACGGAGCATACTGAAACGAACATTTTTCTCCGGAAACCCTGTTGGAACACCCGCGATCGCACGTGACAAGAACGATATGGTGTAAGTGATGGATCGCGCGCTTACGACCAGCGCTCGCGAAAAATATGGTTTGTTTCCCTTAACGAGGATTTTCCTGCATACGTGCTTCTCGGTTGAAGTGTTGGGTTCAGACCGCCTGAGAGCTCGCGCGCGCAAATATTTGACCACTTCATGACGCTGGTGAGCATAGTATATATACTATTCCGCCTACCCCCTCCCACCCTCGTCCGCGCTCATCGGAAATGAGAGAGACTTGAATTGCGGAAAACACATGCCGCGCCAACAAGCTTGTCAGTACACTCTCTCCGCGCGCGCTCTGAGTCTTTGCACCATAGCGTCGTACGTGTTAGCGTGCGCTATGTTCATAAATGTTCATTTTCTGACCCTTTCAAGATAACGTTTAAATGCTGACTGAGTTACACATGCATGTTCAAAACCTTTGCAAATGTAAAGGAGATAAAAGAATGTCTGAACGTGTACACAAAAACAGCGCTTATCTGAACGGCAAATCATCGACCGGAAGCCAAACACGTGTCAAGGATACAAGCCCGACAAGCGGAATGTGCCCCATATGCATACGCGACTGTCCATTCCTGTGCGAGATAAGCCTATCAGCCTTCAGAGGAAGAGAAGCACTCTACCCTGAGCCAGCTCAGTTCGGAACCAGCACCGCAGGCGCTCTGAAAGACTTCGGATTAGATTGGTCGCATTTCAACATACAAGCAGGTCTTTTCGAAGCAGAAGGCACTGAACCAATCTCCGACGTTATGATATTTCCAAACGTACACATAGAAACCAAAGTCGGAGGCATACCGCTAAAACTTCCTATTCTGAACGGCGCGTTCGGCTCAACGGACGTTGCAAGACTGAACTGGGAAGGCTTGGCAATCGGTGCAGCTCTCGCGGGCACATCTGTGATAGTGGGGGAAAACGTTGGAGGCATGGACGCAGAAGCACAGATTACAAATGGCAAGATTACACAGTCCAAAGAACTGAAGCGTAGAGTAGATCTGTTCCGAAAGTTCTGGGACGGAAAAAACGGAGAAATAGTGATACAGACAAACGTTGAAGACCAGAAACTGGGCATCGATGTCTACGCCATTTCAAAACTCGAAGTGAACGTCATCGAAAGAAAATGGGGACAAGGTGCAAAGGCCATCGGAGGCGAAGTGCGCGTAAGAGACCTCGAAAAAGCCATTCTACTCAAAAAGAGAGGCTATCTAGTCATTCCAGACCCCGAAGACCTCAATGTCCAAAAGACATTCAAGGAAGGTGTGTTCAGATCCTTCGAGAGACACAGCAGAGTGGGCATACCTAAAGAGAAAAACTTCGTTGAAGACATTGAATGGCTGAGGAAGCAAGGAGCAAAACACGTAACGCTCAAGACAGGAGCATACAGACCGTCAGCCGTAGCTTGGACAATGAAGATGGCATCGGAAGCCAAAATCGACTACGTCTCCTTCGACGGAGCCGGAGGTGGAACAGGCATGAGCCCTGTGCCAATGATGGACGAAATGAGCATCCCAACAGTTTATCTTGAATCCATAGTCCTCAGATGCGCACAGATACTCAAGAAGAAAGGGCGCTACGTTCCAGACCTGATAATGGCTGGAGGATTCATAGAAGAAACATCGATGTTCAAAGCTTTGGCAATGAGCAACTTCGGAAACGGCCCGTTTGTAAAAGCCGTTTTGCTTGGACGCTCGCCAATTACCGCCGTCATGAAGTCTAGCTACTTCAAACAACTGTCTGACGAAGGCAAACTGCCGAAAGCCTTCATCGACAAGTTTGGTGCCACACCAGACAAGTTCTTCATTGCAGCACCAGATCTCAAAGCAAAATATGGTACACGCTTCAATGAGATACCTTGGGAAGCCATAGGCATGTACACTTATCTAACTGACCGAATAGGCGTAGGACTAAAACAGCTACTGGCCGGCAACAGAAAATGGAAGCTGGGTCTCATCAACAGAAACGACTTGATGAGCCTGTCCGAAAGAGCCACCAAGGTCACGGGAATACCAATGGCCGACGAAGTGGAAAAGGACGCAATCGAAAGAATTCTCGAATAAAACACCTCTCTTTTTTTGGTTTTTTTAGGCAACGTTCAAATACGCGCGCGGATCTAGCGACGCTAAAAACGCTAAACCTCGCCCTAAACATACGCTAAGAAAAAAGGCTTGCACACCCTCTAGCTGCTACAGGGTCTGCAACAAGCTGAGATTTAGCGCGGGCGTTCCTGATCAAATTGCTCAAATTATGAAGTATTTGGGGCAAAGTTCTGTTCTTTCGACCCAGAATGATACTTGAATATCTTTAACACCGGGTATTTTTGCGATATCATTTCTTAGCTTAATCAAATGTTCAAAGTCTATAGCTACACCAATAGCCAATAAGTCGTGGTCTCCAACACTCTTTGTAGCCACGATTATGTTTGGCATCTGGATCAGCTTATCTAAGATTAGTGGAGAATCGGCGGGAGTAGCCTCAGTCGCCATAATGTGTGCAGGTGAGATATCGATCATGAATACGGCCATGGCTTGATATCCAACTTTCTTCGGGTTGATTACGATTGTGGATCCTCGGATTACGCCCTCTTTTTGCAGTGCAGCGTATCTATTTATCACCGTGTCAGGTGATATTCCAAGTTCCTTTGCAATCTCTCTGAAAGACGTGCGAGCATCATCAGTTAGCTTATCAATTATAGCAAGGTCTATTTTATCCATTCCATGTCACTTCTTTTTTACGTGTTCGAATTCGAAGTTTTCTGGGCATAATAGTATCTCATCGATCCAGATGCTGGCGGCTACCTCTCTAACCATGGGATGTCCTTGTATGGATTCCTTCACTTGACTCAACCTGCCAACATTTTTCAGTACTGCTATTGCGAATATGTTGTGTCTGCCCAGAGATGGATTGCAGAAAACTACTTCTGGTATCTTTTCGATAAAGTCAACAACATCCTCTACGTGTGGATAATCGACGTGAATGCCAAAGCTCGCAACGCAATCATAGCCGAAGCTTTTTGGGTTCAACAGTATCGTTGTTCCTCTGATAATGCTGGCTTTCTTCATCTTTCTGAATCGTTTACTTATGGTATCTGTTGACACGTCACAGTTTCTTGCTATATCTGCAAAATTGGCACGTGCATCCTTCTGTAGAGCCCTAATGATGTTTACGTCAATCTCATCAATTTCTATTTTCGTGGTCAATGTATGCCGCCTATGCGAAATTAGTGTTCACAGTTTAAAAATTATACGATTTTTGCCTTCGAATCTTATGATGTCGGAAGAACAAGATAATGCCTATCTCTCTTTCGACATTGTAAGTATTTTGTTCTAATTTATCTTGCACTATCCATGAATTTCGGACTTTGTCGAACGAAATCGTTAAATATCTCAATAATACACTTAAGATGTTTGATGTTGTTTGAAAGTCACAGAAATTGTTAAGGAAATTGAAAACAGAGGGGGGGAAGAGGAGTTGATCAAGAAGAGATTTGCTTGTGCTAGTTGCGGAAGCACATGGATTGAACTCGTTGGATTGGTTGTTGGGCATAAAGAGGGAACCGAGGATCTTAGTCTTCGAATTGGTATCGAATCCGAAAATTGTCAAACATGTAGGTACAGACCTTTGGAATGTCCTAAGTGTGCCTCAAAAGATGTCTACGAAATAATGTTTGCAGAGGAGATTCCTGAAGAAGCTCCCCTAAGTTTCAAGGGTATAAAGAGAGTTTCCAGAAGTTGAGATGCCAAGGCTTCAAAAGATCCTCACTTCCAGTAACATTAGGAGCGCGCGCGCTATTTCTCGACATCCTGGATTTCTACACAATTTACAAGTGTAAACCTTGCAGGGAAGGTTTCATGAGGGATCACCGATAATGACTAATGCGCAAAGCCCTGTAGAGCCTACGCCTGACTACGGCAGGGTAGATCAGATTGTGGGACGCAACAACTGCAAAAGGTCTGCCTTGATTCCGATACTGCAAGAAATTGAGAGTGTGTATGGCTACCTTCCGAGCTGGGCACTACGACGTGTTTCAGAAGGGCTCAAAGTTCCTCTAATCCAAGTCTATGGAGTGGCTTCCTTCTATGATGCATTTCACTTAACGCCACAGGGGAAGAATCTCGTAAGAGTTTGCCTAGGTACTGCTTGCTACTTGAAAGGCGGATCGAGGGTTCTCGAATCCGTGGAAACGGAATTGGGTATAAAAGAAGGCGAAACTACATCCGATTTGAAGTTCAGCGTTCAATCTGTTCGTTGTCTGGGTGCATGCGCATTGGCACCGGTAATGGTCATCGGTCAACAATACTTCGACAAAATGATGCCGATGAAAGTCAATAAGATACTGAAGCAGGTGCAAAGCAGAAGTGGGAAAGATAAAGAATAAGCAGACTCTCGAAGCTCTTCAGAAATCCCTGCTGCAGCAAAGAGACTCAAACAAACCATGTGTGAGAGTCTGCGTTGGAACAGGATGCAGGGCCCGTGGTAGCTTGAACGTTCTCAAATCCTTCGAGGATGAGATCAAGAAACAAGGCCTGGCATCTAAGGCAGATATAAAACAAACTGGTTGCCATGGTTTCTGTGAAAAAGGACCTGTGGTCGTAATAGGACCTGAAGAAACCTTCTATTCGGAAGTAGAACCAGCTGACGTCCCTGAAATAGTCTCAGAAACTCTGATGAAAGGCAAGATAGTTGACCGCCTTCTGTATGCAGAACCGGTAACAGGCCGCAAGTCTGTATGTGAACACGACATACCCTTTTACAAAAAGCAGACACGACGAATTCTTCTTAACAATGGGAAAATCGATCCAACCAATATAATGGACTACATTACTGTAGGCGGCTATCTGGCTCTAGCAAAAGCTGTCACAGAGATGTCCAGTGAAGAAGTCATTAGTATTATTGAGAAATCTGGACTACGCGGCCTTGGGGGGGCAGGCTTCCCTACAGGAAGAAAATGGAGATCAACTCGCACGGCGGTTGGAGATCCAAAGTTTGTTGTCGGGAATGGGGATGAGGGGGACCCTGGGGCCTTCAGTGACAGAAGCCTAATGGAAGCTAATCCGCATAGCATTCTGGAAGGTATGACTATAGGAGCCTATGCCATAGGAGCAAACAGTGGCTTTTTGTATGTTCGTGCAGAGTATCCCTTAGCTCTGAAACATCTTCAGATAGCAATCGAACAAAGCAAAGAATATGGTTTCTTAGGCGATAACATACTTGCTTCTGGATTCAGCTTCAACGTTGATATAGCTCGAGGTGGAGGCGCGTTCGTCTGCGGTGAGTCGTCTGCACTTGTTGCCTCAATAGAAGGCAAGATGGGTGAGCCTCGAGCGAAGTATATTCACACTGTTGAAAAGGGCTTATGGAACAAACCAACAAACCTAAACAACGTCAAGACATGGGCATGCGTTCCTCTGATAATTGGCAATGGAGTCAACTGGTACTCGGAAATCGGAACCAAAGAAAGCAAAGGAACAGCAGTCTTCTCTCTTGTAGGCAAGATCAACAATACTGGATTAGTTGAAGTCTCAATGGGGACCCCACTTAAACGGATAGTATACGACATAGGTGGTGGAATTCTTGGAAACAGGAGACTGAAGGCTGTTCAAACTGGTGGCCCTTCAGGCGGGTGCATACCGGAAGAGTTGCTCGACTTACCAGTTGATTTCGACGAGTTGAACAAAGCTGGTTCGATGATGGGATCTGGCGGTATGATAGTGATGGACGAGTATACCTGCATGGTAGATGTGGCGAGATATTTTCTTGATTTCTTACAGTACGAATCGTGTGGTAAATGCGTTCCATGCCGCGAAGGAATAAAAAGAATGCTTGAAATCACAACAAACATAACAAAAGGCCAGGGTACAAAAGAAGACGTGGATCTTCTCCAAGAGATGGCAGAGACAATAAGGGACTTTTCACTTTGTGGTTTAGGACAAACAGCCCCTAATACAGTTTTGTCGACACTTAGGTATTTTAGAAAAGAGTACGAAGCTCATGTAATTGAAAAAAGATGCCCTGCCGGAGTGTGCAAAGCCTTGATTCAATATACAATTCTCAAGGAGAAGTGCACGGGGTGTGGCGCTTGCAAGGCACTCTGCCCTAGTCAAGCCATCCAAGGCGAACCCAAGAAAACTCACATTATTGATCTGGCAAAATGCGTGAAGTGCAACACTTGCCGAGACGTCTGCAAGTTTGAGGCAGTTGCAGTCAAACAGAAGGTGGATTAAGATGATAAGCTGCAGCATAAATGGAATAAAGGTTCAGGCAGAAGAAGGCTCAACGATTCTCGAAGTTGCGCAGATGTATGGGATCGATATTCCAACACTATGTTATCATCATGATCTGACTCCGTATGGAGCCTGCCGCCTGTGTATGGTTGAAGTTGATGAAGGAAAAAGAACAAAGATCGTAGCTTCGTGTCTATACCCTGTTAAAGAGGGGCTAAAGACTAGAACGCATACAGAGAAAGTGATCAAAGGACGGAAACTCATTCTGGAGCTTCTGCTCGCCAGATGCCCATCTTCAAAGGTACTGCAAGATCTAGCCTCCAAAATGGGATTAGAGAAAATCAGATTTAACATGGAAAATGATGACTGCATTCTCTGTGGCTTATGTGTAAGAATGTGCGCTGAGCAAATGGGAAGCGGAGCAGTGGGTTTTGTTGGAAGGGGACAAAGAAGAGAAGTCGCCACTCCATTCCACGAAGCCAGCGACATTTGCCGCAACTGTGGAGCATGCATGTATATCTGCCCTGCAGTCAATCTGCAATGCCGTGGAGTGAAACACCCTGGAGACTTGTGCAACTCTTGCTTGGTGATAACTCCACAGTGCATAGAAAAATATGGCCAAGTCACATGCACAATTGAATCATGTGGAGCATGTGTACAAAAGGAGAAAAAATAGTATGAGCTATTCAAAACAGAATGCGAGTGCAGCAACTCTGACAAAAAACAGAACAGACCCATGTCCAACAAGCGGAATCTGCGTTACTTGCATAGACGGATGCCCAGGCCCCTGTGAAGTGGCAAAATCGTCGATAAGAGGCACCGAAGTGATATATCCAGCCCCCTTCGGAATAATAACGACAGGTTCGGAGAAAAACTACCCTTTGAACCTATCGCATTTCAACATAATGGGAACCGCCGTTGGAGCCTCAGGAATTGAAGCAGACAGTGACAAAGCCATTTTCCCCAACGTCAATCTAGAGACTAGAATCGGCCAAGGCAAGGGCATAAAACTGAAGATACCGTGGTTCACCTGTGGACTTGGATCAACCAAAGTTGCCCTAACCAACTGGAAAGAACTGGCAATGGGAGCGGCAGTATCTGGAACGATGCAGGTAATAGGAGAAAACGTCTGCGGCATGGATGTAGGTTCGAAGATCAACAATGGAAAAGTGACCCATTCCCCCGAGCTTGAATGGAGAGTAAAGGCATACAATGAATTCAGGGAAGAAGGCTACGGCGCCATCGTAGTTCAGGCAAATGTCGAAGATACAAGGTTAGGAGTCCTCGAATATGCCATTTCAGATCTGAAAGTCGACGCTGTCGAGCTGAAGTGGGGGCAGGGCGCCAAGGATATCGGGGGCGAAGTGAAAATCAGCGACTTAGCCAAGGCACAGCTTTTGAAGAAGAGGGGATACATAGTTCTTCCTGATCCTGAGAACCCGGAAGTCATCGAAGCATTCAACAAGAAGCACTTCAGAGAATTCGAAAGACACTCAAGAGTTGGCATGGTTACAGAGGAAGGTTTCGTCAACAGGGTAAAGGATCTTAGAAGCCTAGGTGCAAAATACGTTTTCTTGAAAACAGGAGCCTACAGACCAGCGGATTTAGCAAGAGCTGTGAAATTCTCTTCAGTGGCCAAGATTGACCTCTTGACCGTAGACGGTGCAGGCGGCGGAACAGGAATGAGCCCATGGCGCATGATGAACGAATGGGGAATACCCAGTGTAGAGATATGGTCTTTGACCTACCAGTACACAGACAGACTGGCGAGAAGAGGAGACTACGTGCCCAGCATAGCTCTTGCAGGCGGCATAACAATGGAAGACCACATTTTCAAAGCACTGGCTTTGGGTGCACCATATGTCAAAGCGATAGGCATGGCCAGAGCCCCGCTAACCGCAGCTATGGTGGCCAAGAACGTTGGCAACAGGATCGTTGAAGGAGACCTTCCTGTCTACTACGGAAGATACGGGAGCACAGTAGAAGCAATCTTCGTCGAAGCTGAAACACTGAAGAAAAAACTAGGAGGGAGATTTGCCGACCTTCCGACTGGAGCCATGGGGCTATACACATATAATCAGAGACTCGTTCAGGGACTCAGACAACTCATGTGCGGCGCCCGGAAATTTGCAGTGGACAAGATCACAAGAGACGACATTGTAGCCTTGACACCTGAAGCAGCGCGAATATCAGGAATCAAGTATGTGATGGACGCCGACAAAGAAGAAGTAGAAAACATCTTGAGCTAGTGCCAACAACTTCCAGATAAAAACAAGCACGCCCAACATGTCAGAGTCGCCGATAAGAAAGGCGGGCCACGTCCAAAGCGAAATAGTATGACCACATCAGTCAGATTCAAGCAAGAGACGACCCAGAAAAAGCTCGCGAAATAGAGCGCGCTGAAAGGACGCAATCGAAAGCATCCTAGACTAACACTCCCTTTCTTTTCCTTTTTACAGAAACCCATAGTAAACCTTAAATTCTGGATTCCTAGAGCAGAAGCCTCTCTATAGAGGAGATTACTATGGGAAAGGAACGATCACCATACGGTGTTGCATTAGAACAGCTAAGACTCGCAGCTGAAAAACTGAAACTCGACCCAGGAATACACGCAATGCTGCAAGTGCCCAAAAGATCTCTGACTGTTACAGTTGCAATAAAAATGGACAACGGCAAAATCGGAGTTTTCCCAGGAATGAGAGTGCAGCACATGGACGCAAGAGGACCCTTCAAAGGCGGCATAAGATATCACCCTGGCGTGACTATAGACGAGGTCACTGCGCTGTCTATGTGGATGACATGGAAATGCTCGGTCATAGATATTCCATACGGCGGAGCCAAAGGCGGTGTCTGCTGTAACCCAAAAGAAATGTCCAGAACTGAACTAGAGAATCTGACAAGGCGCTACATAAGCATGATTTTCGACATCATTGGACCATATCGCGATGTTCCTGCACCTGATGTCTACACCGATGCACAGACAATGGCATGGATAATGGATACTTACAGTCAACGCCAAGGCTACAGCGTTCCGGAGTGCGTCACGGGAAAGCCTATCAGCATTGGCGGTTCTGAAGGCCGCAATGAAGCAACCTCACTGGGAGTCGACATATGCGTCAGAGAAGCATGCAGGCAACTGGACATGAAAGTCAAAGGTGCGACCGTCGCTGTTCAGGGCTACGGCAACGTTGGATGGAACGCGGCGAAGATAGCTCATGATTGGGGCGCAAAGATCTTGGCCTTGAGCGACTCAATGGGCGGCATATACTGCAAAGATGGACTAAACCCATACAAAGTGTACGAGCACAAGCAGAAAACCGGATCAGTTGTGGCCTTGAAAGGTGCTGAGAACATAACAAATGCAGAAGTACTAGAAACGAAATGTGACATACTCATACCTGCGGCCCTAGAGAACTCGATTACAAAAGAAAATGCAGACAAAATCAGAGCGAAGATAGTAGCAGAGGGAGCGAACGGACCGACCACGCCAGAAGCCGACAAAACACTCTATGAAAAGAAAATACTGCTCGTCCCAGACATTTTGGCCAACGCAGGCGGAGTGACAGTCAGCTACTATGAGTGGGTTCAGAACTTGGAACGGGAACACTGGCCGTTGGAAGAAGTAAACAAGAAACTTGAGGTCAAAATGGTAAAGGCTTTCAAAGACGTGTACACATTGTCCAAGAAGGAAAAATGCGACATGCGAATTGCCGCACTTATTCTAGGTGTTGGCAGAGTCGCAGATGCAATCAAGACTTTGGGCCTTTGGCCATAAAAACGTGAAGATAACAGATTCTCTTCCATTTTTCAGTTCCAAGAACAGAATCATTTAGTCTTGATCCTGTCAAACTTTCTAATCTAAACTTTTAAACAGCAGCATTCATATCTTGTCCCTACCGAGTGAACACAATATCGAGGGTTGAGGAGGAGAAGATGCCACGGACTGTTGCGTCAAAGATTGACTTCCAAGATTTCTGCTTTGAAAACTCGCTAGTCAAAATTATTGCAAACAGATCTTGCCCTGAAATCAAACTCGGAGGCCTGGGCGTGGGTCCTTTTGATGAAGGAAACGAATATGAGGTTTATTACTGGGTGGCTTTGGAGCTTGAAAAATTCGGAATCGCCCATTTTCGTGAAGAAGAACAAGTGGATGCGACCAAGCTTAACAAGATTCAATGGACTGAACGCATACAAAGTCCCGGCCAAATATCCAGACTGCCTGAAAATTTCTACCCGAAGGTTCGAAGATACCTCACAAAACTGAGAGCAGAAATTGTGAGAGATCCTGAAAAAATGCGGGAACACGAAAGAGTAAGACAATTAGCTCAGGACATCATAAACTCAAGACTGAAAAAAATCATCTCAATCGCCTCCGCTCCTGCTCAAACAGAAAGTGCTCTCAGAAATCTTGCAGACGAAGAAAAGTTTCTTTATGAGAAACTTTTCAAACTTATCAGTCAGTGGAAGACCCAAATCATAGAACACCAAGAGGGACGCAAATGACTGAAGAACTAGAAGCGATAGACCCACAAGAACGATTCCAAGATTTCCTAAAAATCGAACGATACCGTCAAAGAATCTCACAGATGGCGGTAGCAGGTACGACATCATTGACTGTTGATTTTGAAGATCTTCTGGCCTTTGATCAAAGGCTTGCCGAGGAGCTTCTGGAAAAGCCCGACGAATATCTTAAGCATGCCAACAACGCTGCCTACGCGCAACTCCAGATAGAAGATCCAGAATATGCCGAAAAAGCCGCAACGGTAAACGTTCGGATCGTGCGGCTGTTAGAAGCAGCGACGTTGCGTAAACTTGGTTCACAGCAGATTGGCAGACTCGTAATGGTTGAAGGAATCGTCGTTCGTTCATCACCGGTCCGTCCCATGGTCATGCAAGCAGCATTCAAATGCAAGAGATGCGGGACGTTGAATCCCGTGAACCAGACAGGCACGTACCTGAAAGCCCCTTTCGAATGCAGCAGCCCAGATTGCGGATCAAAAGGCCCATTCGAATTCGTCCAAGACGAATCGACCTTCATAGACTCTCAAGATCTAAGAGCGCAAGAAAGACCCGAAGACTTGCCACCTGGACAACTGCCAAGGACGCTAAGCATCAAACTAGTAGGAAGCGAAATCGTTGACATCGCAAGACCTGGCGACGACGTCTCCATAGTTGGAGAAGTACACGCTCTCGCGCCAACCTTGCCAGGGGTCGGAAAACTTCGCACCTTCATTCTACACTTGGACGCCAACTCGATTGAGGTTCTGGGCAAAGAACCCGAAACAGCACTTCCATCACCGGAGGAAGAAGAAAAAATCCTCGAACTCGCAAAGGATCCTTGGGTGCATCGCAAAATCATAAGCTCGATAGCCCCGTCAATCTACGGCTATGATCACATCAAAGAGGCGATAATGTACCTCCTATTCGGAGGTGTACCAAAGACGCTCCCAGACATCTCTATAAGAGGAGAACTAAACGCACTTATAGTCGGAGACCCCGGAACCGCAAAATCTCAATTATTGCAGTACGTAGCACGAATCGCACCACGCGGACTATACACTTCTGGACGGGGCACCACAGCTGCAGGCCTCACCGCCGCAGTCATCCGAGAAAAAGGGGGCGGAATGAGCCTTGAAGCTGGAGCCCTGGTGCTGGCTGACAAGGGAATTGCATGCATAGACGAAATGGATAAGATGCGCCCAGAAGACAGAGTGGCAATTCATGAAGCTATGGAACAACACACCGTTTCAGTTGCAAAAGGCGGCATTGTTGCCACACTTAACGCCCGAACAGCAATACTCGCCGCTGCAAATCCTTCATTGGGAAGATACGAACCGCATCGCACTGTAGCTGAAAACATCTCTTTGCCAGTAACGATACTCTCCAGGTTTGATTTGATTTTTGTATTGAGGGATGTACCGAACAAGGAATCAGACAGCAAGATGTCGGAACACATCCTTGAAATCCACAGAAAAGGTTCCAGCCCTGTTGAACCACCAATACCCGTGGAACTCTTGCGAAAATACATCGGCTACGCCAAGGGAGTAAAGCCTGTTCTAGGTCAAGAAGCTCTAAAACGTCTCAAAGATTTCTACCTGGCAATGCGTTCAGCCAGTGAGGCAGAAGGTTCACCCGTAGCAATCACCGCACGGCAGCTGGAGTCCCTTGTGCGCACAGCCGAAGCAAGAGCCCGCGTGGCCCTCAGAAAGGAAGTAACAGCTGAAGACGCAGAAGCCGCAGTCGCAATCATGAAAAGATCCCTCGAAGAGGTCGGCATAGACCTGTCCACGTACAAAATGGACATAGACATCATTATGACGGGAAAACCCAAAAGCATGAGAGATCGATTGCAGATAATTCTCTCAACTCTGATGGAAATGGAGAAAGAAACAGGAATGGTCGAGAGAGCAGCACTGTTCGACGAGCTTGAAACGAAATATAAGATTCCAAGAGGAGAGACAGACCGTCTCATAGGACAATTGCTACGCGAAGGAACAATTTACGAACCAAGAGAAGGCTACCTGAAAAAGACATAAGAGAAACGCTAGCTACCCGACCCTTTGACCTCAATTTCCTAGAATGTAGCAAACCTGAGACGAAGCGAATAATAATCACCGTGATATGAGCATCGCCAATTATTATGCCACGACTCATGGCGCGCACACATACTTCAATTGAACTTCAGCGGCGTAAGTAATGATTCTATCTCTGGGAAACGTTAAAAGACTTGAATTCTAAAATGTTGCATTCGTGAATATCTGATGAAACGTGTAATGGTCGTTGTGGGGACACGTCCTGAGATAATAAAGATGGCATCTCTCATCAGAGCCTTGCGAAGAGATAACGTGCCCTCAACGTTCGTGCATTGCGGCCAACACTATGATTACAACATGTCCCAACAATTCATTGAAGAACTTGAGCTCCCAAAACCGGACTATGGATATAAACTGAAGTCATTCTCGCAAGGTGCACAAACGGCACGGATAATAATCCGAATGGAACAACTACTTATGACGGCTCCGAACTCGCTCGTTTTGGTTGAAGGAGACACAAACGGAGTGCTAGCGACGGCATTGGCTGCTATCAAACTTAAGATACCAATAGGACACATTGAGGCAGGACTTAGAAGTCATGACCTACGCATGCCTGAGGAACACAACAGACGCTTAACGGATCACATCTCATCATACTTGTTTGCACCCACCGAAACGGCCGAAAGGAACCTTGAGAAAGAGAGTGTGTGGGGCAAGATCTATCTTACCGGAAACACGGTAATAGATGCAGTGATCCAACACTTGCCGATAGCAGAGAAGAAATCGGAAATATTGAAGAGCCTCGATTTCAAAAGATTTGCCTTAGCAACAGCTCACAGGGCGGAGAACGTAGACGACTTGCTCGTTCTCAAGAATTTCATGGAAGTCTTTGCTGAATCACCTATACCTGTAGTTTATCCGATGCATCCACGCACGAAGAAAAGGCTGCAGCAAGACGGGATCTATGACAAAATCATGAAATCAAAAAATGTGCAGATCCTGCCGCCGCTTGGCTACCTAGATTTCCTCGTTCTGATGAAGAACTGTGAAATCATACTGACGGATTCTGGGGGGATACAGGAAGAGGCGACGGCGCCATGCATCAGGAAATCTGTTTTGGTTATGCGCCTCTCCACCGAAAGGCCTGAGGCTGTAAGTGCGGGCTTCGCGCAGGTGGTTGGAACAGAGAAAGAACTAATACTGGAAAAAATGAAAACGACATTGGAACGGCCAAGAACTTTGCCGAAGAAGTCCCCTTACGGAGATGGCAACGCTGCTGGAAGAATCTTGCGAATAATCAAGCAAGAGTTAGTCTCTTAATGGTGTTTAGGAAATGTAGGTTACTTTCTTGTCTTCTTCTTTCCGTGTTTCCTCAGCTTCCAGCGTTCTCTTTTCTTCAATTTTCTGCAAGCGTGTAACCATCTTGTCGGCTTTGGCAATCTCCTCATCGAGTCCAGCCAAGCTTACTTCAAAACCAAGAAGTGACTGCAACACTTCCAAGACGCTTTTTGCCGATTTCGGATCTGGTAGGTATCCTCGCGTTTCGCCTAAGAGACAGAGAGCATCGATATTCCTGAAATGAGAGAGACCTAGGATTAATCCAGCGGTGCCCACGATTGGGCTTCCTGTTGGACTGATCTCGGCACCAGCCTGTAGTGCTTTGTTCAGTAATTCTTGGTTTGTGGCAGCGGCGACTACTTTCGGCCTGTCCTTGGCTTCCATTCGGTAACCGCCGATGGTTATGATGGTCTTAACGTTATGTTTGCTGGCAAAGCTCAATATGCTGTTGGAAATTTCGTATTGTCCTTCGATTGTTTGCGCTTGACTGTCACCCGTAAAGAGCATGAAGTCGCTCTTTTTGTTCTTGTTCTTCCAGAAATAGAATGTTCCACGCAGGAGCCGCACGTTTCCTTTCTTGCTTACAAGCACAAAGTATGGAAAGTGTGGTGAATAAATGTAAGCTAGCTTTTCTGCCTTCAACCCTTTTGCGAGATAACGCACGGCGATTTTGCCTACAAGTCCTAAGCCTGGCAAACCCTCTATCAAAACGGGGTTTTCCAAATCGACCTTTCTAAGTTCTTTGATAACTGTCTCTTTCACTTACCGGAACTCTCCATCTTCAAGGCCATCCGGTACTTAAGGTATTTGTCATCAGGCGAGAATTTTGGCGGGTGCGGCACTCTAAGTCCTCCGCCGCAATATGGACACACATCCTTCTTCAGTGTGTAACTCCGACACTGCTCACATCTCCTCAACAGCCAGACCATCACTTTTCCCTCTTGAAACTGCCCTGTCCACCAGCTTTGGTGACGTTTGAAACGATGTTTTGGGCCACCCTTTGAAATGTCTCTTCAGCACGCTTGTAATCCTCAGCCAAAACTTCAATGCTGTATTTCGGAGCGGCAACCACGTAAAAACTAAGCTTCGTGCTGCCAAGTTTTTCTGTTTTCCTAGCGTTTGAAAAAGCTTCCCCTATTATTTTCACTCCGTTCGGCTTCATACATCGAAGCTCGACCGTTCCTTTCACTCTGACCATTGGCACGCGTATTCTTTCCTGTCCGACCTCAACGATTGCTCTGGCAATTTCTTCAGGCACGCCTATTTTCGTAAGAGATTCCCCGCCCTCTCTTACGGCTTTTTCGAAACCCTCATACAATCCGTATTCGTTTTCCATGAGCGCTCCACCCTTGTCGTAAATCTCCTGCAAGGGAAGACCAGTTTTCTCGGCGACGCCTCGAATCAAAGCTTCGGCTTTCCTCTCCTTTTTCCAAGCCATTGTCTTCTCAATTTTTTCTCTCTTCGTCACTCGTCTCAGGGACAAGTCCACGTGCCCTTTTTCAGGGTTGACACGCAAAACCTTTAAAACAAGCTTTTGTCCCTCGCGGACAAAATCGCGGATGTTTCGGATCCAAGATGAGGATATTTCGGAAACGTGCAGCAACCCTTTCTTGTTGTATTCATCCAATTTCACATAAGCACCGAAATCCGTGACGGTTTCTACAGTGGCCATCACAAGGTCGCCAGTCTCGGGCCACTCCAACTTCCTAAGCGCCATCGCGACCTTCATCCCTACTCGAAAACCGCGACTATTTCGCCTTTAATCTTTGCTTTCCCGCTTGACGGTTCGGCAAGTTCAATTCCACAAACGTTGCAATTCACTTTGTTCACTGCGCTACTGAAAACTATTTGTTCGTTCCCGCATTTCAGACACTTTACTCGGACGAAACTGCTTCTTGGTCTCGGAATGAGTCTTTCCCAATCAGACATGAACATCCTCCCTAAACAATCACATGATAGCCAATTTCCTCAGCCGTATGCCGTCCTTATGCCTCATGAAACCGCAGACCTTGCATTTAAACTTCAAAGTCTGCTTCTTCGTCGTCTTCGCAAATTCTCTTTGAAGCGGATACTTCTGTCCGCCGTAACCTCTCTTTTTTCGCGCGTGTTGACGCGCACCTTTAGCCAAGGCTCTCGGCTTGCCAACCTTGTAAAGGCTAACAGCGTGAGTTTGATGTTGTTTGCATTTTGGACAATACGTTCTTATCTCTTTGGGAACGTTCACTTTAGGCACGACCAGCTTTGCATAAAGAAAACGACAGATCCTCTTATACTTTTTCGCCATTTCTTGAGGCGGGCGAATAGCAGGTGGTTTCCCAATCATTGCAGAAATCCCTTTATTAGGTGCTGGATATTTAGAGTATCGACGATGAAGAGGGCAATATGGGAGTTTCACAATGCTAGACAATCCATCCATGGCTCGCAGGATGACCAACATACTAGTAAAGCTCTTGCCACTTTTCGCTTTCATCATACCAACCATTATATTGTATTTTCTGGATCCTACTGTCTTCGAGAAAACGTGGAAGGGTAGAATGTTCTACGTTTTCTTTTTGTGGCTAGTCTCTTTGGAGATAATTTTGAACTGGGAAGGACTCCAAACTGAGAAAATCAAAAGGGTGAGATACTTACGGACTGGTGCTTTCATTGTAGCCTTTTTGTTGCCCACCGTATACGTTGTCGTTTCCAACTTCTATGGACTAAATGCCATGGTTGAGAATCTGGCACTTGAAAGTGGAATGAAACCACTCTGGGCGAATGTGATGCCTCTCTCAATAGAATACTTGGTGTTTGCGACACTCTTCTCTTTAGTAATTCTGCTAGAATACGGGGTTCGCGGTTTGAAGACGCACTCAATATCCACGCTCTTCTTAACGGTCATCGGAGTAATATACATCATAGATAACGTGTATCAACAGAATTTCACTCCTTTCCAGATTATTGTCCCAACCACGGCGTCTCTTGCAGCAAATGTCTTGAATTTCTTGGGGTATCGGACAACATGGTTGGGCATAAATAACGGTATGCCCGGATTGGTTGCTACCGGTTCTCATGGAAGTTGGGGTGCTCAAATAGCTTGGCCTTGCTCTGGCGTTGAGAGTCTTTTGATTTACGCTGTTACGATTCTGTTGTTCTTGAAGAATAGTGCTATTCCTTGGAAGCAAAGAATAGTCTATTTCGTATTCGGTGCTGCGGTCACTTATTTCATCAACATCCTGAGAATAGTGACTATCTTCATAATTGGAGTCAATGGTGGTGATGCTATGGCCTTTCATAATGTTTATGGTCAATTGTATTCCGTCTCATGGATAGTTTTCTATCCATTGTTGATAATGGGCAGCCGAGCTTTTTGGTGGAAAATTAGATACAATGCAACAGTTAAGAATAATTTGATGCATGCTAGTTGATTTCGACTTTTTCAGCCAGATTCTGCTTGACCAGAATCCTTGCGTTTTCAACAGGTAGGGATGCAACATCCTCAGTTTTGAATGGTCCGTAGGTTTTCATGTCCGCTCCAACTATTGCAGGAACATCCTTCAATAGGCGCAGGGTAACCCTCTTGTGCTTTAGGTCGACTGTGGCGCTAGGCTCATGCCCTTGTAAGATTTCTGATGCAAAATTCGATACTGTCTCAGCCATCGGTGAAATCTTTCCGTAAATCTGTTCTTCCTCAACCGTCAATATTTCTTGAGAGACATCCTCACCTTTCGCCGCTTTGTTCACGATCTTCCCATATCTTACCCATACCAGTTGCCGCACCATGCGTTTCATGTTCTGCATTTCTTTTCTGAGAATATTCGCCTTCACCGTTCTCTTGTCGAGCATCCTGCTTTCTTCTTTGAGCTTTTTCACGCATTCAACGATTCCTGCGTAAAAGTCTGGCGGAAGCTTGACCAGTTCAGGGTCTTCCAGTTCTTGTTTCCAAATCTCATATAATTGACTGTACATTTCTATTCTATTGCCTCCGCTCTTTTTCTGCAAATGAGGAGCACAGCAGCTGCCATTGGCAACTCAACTCTCAGATCTTTGTAAGGACCGAACGTTTGGTCACCCAGCCTAAACCTAGGTGCATTGGAGACTAGGACGGTGGCAGTGCCTTCTTTAAAGGCTATCGCACTCTTGAATGGGTCAAAGTCGCTTATCGCACGGACCGGAAGCTCCGTCTTTCTTAGCCCTGTTTTGCCATGCAATGTGCCTCCCAGCCTGATTAGACGGTGGGTATCCGTCGTTACAACTGTATCCACGTTAGCGCATTGCGACGTCACGCAATGTTCGACAATTTTCTTCCACGTTTCAGGGCCCACTCCTTTCACTGCCTCCCAAGGTCTTGATTCGTTTAAGTTCCTCAAGATTGCTGCCTTATTCTTGGTCATGGCCTCTGCAACATTTCCTTTCAGCCCTAGATCCTTGTAATCCCCCGCCGCGGCATTGGAAACGAAGTCATGAATCCCGTGGGCAATTCGCCCTCGCCAGCCAGAATCTTGCAAGCCCAACGTCTTCACTCCTTTCTCATCCACCCCGTGAAAAGGAATGTCTAAGCCTAAGCCATAGACATAATCAACAATTTCCTTGCGGGCGGCACTGTCAAGATCTTTGACAGCTCCACTTTCAACGTGCACGTGATAACCTCGATGCCCTGAAAAGAATACGCGAAGTTCCTTACCAGAAAAGCCGAAGTCCTTCATCAGCATGTCCAAGAGCTTCATGGTTTCATGCTTTGCAGAAGCTAGACAAACCTCGCAGGGCCAAGTGCTTTCATCGAACTTCTCACTACCGCAAACTGGACAATTTTCTGGAACAACTCCTTTTCCTGTGAAGCCGCACTTGCCGCAAGTCCACTGATCATGAGTTTTGTCGCAAGATGTAGGAATGTGGTCAGCATCGATGTCAAAAACCAAATCGGCGCCAGACCATCCTTTCTTTTCCATCTCAGCCTCTGGGTCTTCATAATAGGCGCATGAAAAATAGACATCTCGCGGCACTGAGTCTGCTAAAAAGGATATTAATTCATTTTTAGTTTCAAAACTCTTATGACGAAGCATCCATCCCTCGAACAAGGCGAAGCCGAATTCGCGTTCCTCAATCATTGACAGGCTCTCATCGAAAGAGAAGCCCTTCGTGTAATGCTCTCTAAACGCCTGCTGTACAAAAGCAATCGACTTCAAGTATGCTCAACCCTAAATCCGACGTAAAGATAAAAAGCATTTCGCTCTAGGCCAAACTCGCTAGTAAGCCAGCCATCATCGCAAACGCTTTCAATCCTAGAAGAAAAGTGCATCCCAAAGTTATGCTAGGTCTTCCACTGAGCTCGGCGAAAGTTCCTCCCCAAGTTAGTAGGGAATGTCTGATTAGACGCGAATAAACCTGCCTTTTTGAACGATGAACAAAGGCTGGCAAGGACCCTCCGTAGCGCAGGTTCTTAGTCAGTATATCTTTGACTGAAACTGGTTCAAAGTGATAAAGCAAGGATTGACAAGAGACTTCCTTGATGCCCATTTCTTCTAATCTCTGACAAAGGTCATAGTCCTCACCCCAAAGGAGGGCAACATCGAGCATTCCAGCGCGAACTATCTGTTCCTTGGCGAAAAAACGAGGCTCACCAGACAGAATGTTTCCCCGTGCCCCATATCTCTGCTCGACCTTCCCGTAATAGTTCTTCCATTCGGCTGAACAGGTGCCCCAAAACCCGTCTCCGACGAAAAGTTCAGGAACTTTCACCATTGCTGCATTCTCTTCCTCGCATTTTTTGACACATTCTTCAACCAGACGTCTGGATAAGATCTGGTCCGAATCGACAAAAAAAACATACTTCCCTGTGGAGTTGGTTATGCCTATGTTCCTTGCCAATGCAGGAGTTGATTTTTGTTGTACAACTTTTGCCCCAAAAGCTTTCGCAGTGCTCACTGTTGCGTCGTTGCTGAAGTTGTCAACAATAATCACTTCGATAACGGAGTAACTCTGATTGTGTACGCTGCTGAGACAGCGAGCAATTGTGGCGCCTGCGTTGTACGCAGGAATCAATACCGACACCTTGGGGTTTTCCATAGGCTAATTCCATCCAATGAAAGCTCAACCATTTAGTATGAACTTAACTGTGATGCTGCTGAAATGAGTCATATTCTTGATATCATAAGTGTCACAATTTGCAAATCGCATAATGGAGTCTTTCGCTATCGCTGAACTAAAACTCTGCAATTAGTGCACACCCCTCGAACATGCGATATCGCTTGAGCGCAAGGTTGTTTTCACTCATACTTTTACCCTTTGAATGCGTATTAAAAGGTTAATGCTGTTGCCTCTCATGCGATTCATAACATGAGCACATGATCGTTTTGAATACCCTTCCGCCCGCGGAAGACATTGATGCGGTTCGGCGGTCTCCTCTCCTAACCATGAATTTCTGACGCAGCGAAGCAGAACCTGAATCTGTACATGTTTGAAGATTACAATCAATCTTCTCAAATCGGAAAACTATAAAGGATAAACAAGAGCATTTCGAGAATGAGAAAGATGAAAGTACTAGCGTTCGTCGAGTACCTACCGCCAAAATTAGGAAGTGACAGACGGATATTTGAAATCATGAAACGGCTAGCTGGTAGACATGAAGTACACTTTGTCGTTTTCCCCCCCTTTCGTGAATTGCGTGACAAATCATTCCTGGACAAACGAAGCTCTCGGGCTCATTCACGTGGCGAGGATGTCATAGTCTGCTGCGAAGGCATTTCGGGACATTTGGTATCAGTCCCGTCCCGAGTTTCTCAACTGTGGCAGCATTCATTGATAGCCGCATATCTTGTCACTGTGATTTCAGTGTTTTTGAAGTCGTTCAGGATTTTGAGAAAGATAGATCCAGATGTTATCGTGCTCAACTATCCGAGCCCTTACACTGGCTTATTGGGATTTCTAGAAGGGAAGCTATGGAGAAAGAAAGTTGTCGTTGATTTCAACGATCTAATCGCTCAGTATAGCAGTACTCTTCTCAATCTTGACAAAGACAGCATAACAGCCAAGCTGCTCGTTTTAGTCCAGAGGTTTATCGTTAGAAACTCGGACAAGATGATTGCTCCAACGCGTTTCTTAAGGAATTATGCAGCTTCATTGGGTGTCCCAGAGCATAAGATGACTATCATTCCAAATGGTGTCGACACCAAGATGTTTGACTCGAACGGTTCTGATTCTGCTAAGGTAAGGAGAGACCTACACTTGAGCAACGAGAGACTTTGTGTTTACTCTGGGCGCTTGGACGGATGGGCTGGAATAAACCTAATGCTTAGGCTAAGCGACGTTGCAAGAAAGAGAAAACTTGACGTAAGATTTTTGCTCGTCGGGAGTGGCGAGAGCAAAAATATTCAAGAAGAAAACATCCTATTTCTTGGAGCAATGCCCCATGAGAAGATCCCCTCTGTCTTGGCTGTTGCAGACGTAATACTTATCCCATTTCCTAATGATGAAGTTTCCCATGCAGCGAGTCCGCTGAAACTCTTTGAAGGAATGTCAATGCGGAAACCTGTAGTTGCGAGTAGAGTGAGTGGCATTCGGGAGGTAATTTTGGACGGCGAAAACGGCTTTCTTGCGGATCCAGATAATCCAGATGAATGGATACAAAAGGTTGAGACCGTGTTGAACTCTGAAGAACTCGCTGCAAGGATAGGGGAGAATGCCAGGCGGACGGTTGAGGAGAGATTTAACTGGGATTTGTTAACGAAGCAATGCGAAGAAGTCTTAAATGCCTTTCATTTCAACTAACTCCTATATTGTTTGACGCCTAGTGTGAGAGAATAGAACATGCGCATACTGCAGGTTACACCGCGCTTTCCTCCAGCAATTGGTGGAGTAGAAGAACATGTTTACCGCATTTCTCGTGAACTTGCAAGAAGGGGGCACAACGTAACGGTCATAACCTCCAACGAGGCAGATGGAAAGATATGTCCTTTGAATAAGGAGAACATTGAGGGCATACAAGTTCACCGCTTTCCGTTGTTCATGTCAAGCATTTTCAGGGAGCTCTGGTTCATACCTAAAATTCTCAAGATTCTTGAAGAACTTCGAGGCGATGTAGTTCACGTGCACGGTTATAGGTGTTTGAGCTCCTTTGAGGCAGTTTACGTCTCTCATGCCAAGAATGTTCCATCTGTTCTCACACCGCACGGAATTTATCCTCCGCGATCTTTTATCAATGGATTAGCGAAGTCATTCTTCGACAAGTCTTCAGGACGTTTGTTGCTTGATTTTTCGGACAGAATAATAGCATTGAGTGAACATAACAGGCGTTTGCTTTCACAAATGGGCGCATCAGAGAAAAAAGTGGTCATTGTGCCCAACGGCGTCAACGTCGAAGAATACACAAATCTTCATCGAAGCAAAAGAATTCTTGATAAACTGCACACTGGCGGTCCCATATTGCTTTACGTTGGGAGGATAGACTGGAACAAACGAGTTAATAGAATCGTGGAGGCACTGCCAGCCATTCTGAAAGATTTTCCGTCTGCAAAGTTTGTTGTTGTCGGTCCCGACTATGCAAATTGCGTGAATGAGCTTCTGTGCCTGTCTAAGAAGCTTAAGGTAAAGGATTCACTTGTAATAACGGGGAATCTTCCGAGGCAAACACTCCTCGAGTTCTATTCTGCTGCCGATGTCTTCTTATTACCATCCTCATATGAGGGATTTGGCCTTAGCATGCTCGAAGCGATGTGCAGTGGAATCCCGGTTATCGCTTCCCCTTCTGGAGGCCCAGGCGACATCTTGAACGATGGAACCCACGCATTATTGCTCAAGGAACCAAGTCCCGGCGAGATTTCAGGATCAGTTCACGCCGCGTTGACAGACCACTCATTGAGAGAGAAACTCGTCAAGAACGCGTTTGAACTCGTCAAAACCAAGTATACATGGAAAAGTGTGGTGGACCAACTAGAGAGAATCTACGGACAGACTATCGCAGAAAAGGGAGCGCGCGCTTAGCCGCCCAATCAAGGGTCCAATGCTCTATTTCAACCAACTGCTATATTGTCGAATGGATTTTTCCCGACCGGCCTATCTGGTCATTTCAAGACATTTGTATTCCTGTCAGTCCCCAGAACAAAAGGAGCATTATCTTCCATTAAGAGCATTTTTGCCCGGGAATAACTGATCATTTCACCGAATCTCCTGAAAAAAATGAGTATCTTCGCCCGGTCCTGAAGCCATTACGGCTTCGAAAACACCAGAAATCAAAAGCCACAAGATTGAGTCTCAAAAAAATCGCGAATTGAGTACTCAAAAGCAAGGGCTCAAAACTCAACATGAAAATTGTACGCTAGCTGCAGCTGCGAAATTTTCAGAAACCGATACGCACTAGCTTCACATGACGCTAGCCCACTGACGCCTTGAGTCTCTTGATTTTGAAAATGTAAGAAGTGAACTCCCTGATTTCGTTTGCAGAAAGCTTCGATTTTCCATTTTTTCTGTTAACAAAGGTCATCGGAAACTCTCTTACGGAAAATCCCCTCTTGCAAGCTTGTCGTATGGTTTCTATCTGTATTTCGTAGGTTTGGCTGTGCAGGTCTGGAACCATTTCCTTGACAAGTCTTGTTGAGTAGCATCGTAGACCACTAGTGTAGTCATGGATTTTTGCTCTCACCAGGAGGTAGGCAAGTATGTTTGCCACGCGGCTTGTTAAGCGTCGAAATATGCTCCATTTCACTACTCCGCCTCCCCTACAGTATCGGCTACCTATTGCTAGGCCTTTTACTTCCTTTGCGGCAGAGATAGCGCGAGGAACATCCTTGGGATTGTGTGAGTAATCAGCGTCCATCGTTACTATGTAGCTTGGAGGGTTTTTCAACGACAAAAGTACCTTGAAACCATCCGTGATGGCTGTTCCAAGCCCGGATTTCTTCGGCCTCACGAAAATAAGAATGTTCTTGTGCTTTCTCTGCAATCTTCGAACAGCATCTGCTGTCCCATCCGGGCTAGAATCATCGATAACTAACACACGAACGTCAAGATTCAAGTTTTCAATGTCGCCTATCAACTTTTCAATGTTTGAGACTTCACAATACGTGGGCAGGATTAGCCCGATCTCTGATTTTGCATTAATGTCTCCTTCGATGCCCATGAGGTTTGCTGTCCCCGTTTAATTCATGTTTCCCGTTCCTGTAAGACGAACTGATTTGTAGCACTATCAATATTAAACTTTTGACTGTTCTAGCCCACAAGCATCCAAGGTTTAAACCTTTCTAGTGTGAGTATGCAAGCTTTTTCCTGTAGTATTCCAGAGGATGACGTGTCTTCTGGCATAGTTTGTCCGGGTTGGTGCAGACCCCGTGAGTTTTTAACGTGTCACATTTCGGAGTGATGTATTGGGTTCTTGAACCTCTTTCTCCTGCAATGTGTTCAACTTGATAGCGGGTCATTCTTTCGTTGAAGTCGGAGATGTTTCTGAACAGTTCAATGACTTTCTCCGAGGGCATTCCAATGTTTACTAGGAATGAAGTTAGGGTGAATCTGCCTATGTGTGAGAGGTGGCGTCCGGATGAGAAGGCTTGGTATAGTGTTTGTATGCAGGGCGGGAAGGCCGTCTGTGTTACAACCTTTGGGAAGCCTTCTATTTCGGTTTTGCCTATTTTTTCTATTGATAGCCTCTTGATTTTCTCGGCTGTTTCCAAGATTTTGGGTGGAAATTTTGGCAGGTCCTTTGCTTCCGTTCGTTTTTCAACGTATCTGCGGACTTCTTCGGCCAACAGCCTGGCTATTTCATTCTCTGTCAGGTAGACTTTCCCGTTTGTCAAGGTGCGGTTGACTAGTTTCCATTTTTTTTCTCTCAGGTGGGTTGTGTTTCTGAGGTAATCGGTAAAGTCAAGTGCAAACTCGTAAGGTATTTTTGAGTCGTTATTGAGGGCCAGTCTCCATTCGAAGTTCTGTGCGATTTTCATGAGTTTTTCTTTGGGTTCGAGTTTCAAGTCTTCGTATGCTTGTTTTGCTTCTGCCAGCGCGTATCTCTTCTGGATGAAGGAGTTTTGGGTTGCTATGGCGAGGACGATTGCAACAGTGAAAGAGAGGATTTCTATGTCTTCGTCGCGCTGCGGGTTTCGGCTGACTCGAGCGTAGAGTATTGCTTCTTCAACTCTTTCTTCGGCTCGGTTGAGAATTTCTTGGAGCTCGCTGTTTGCCAAGTCTTCAATTCGCAGGTCGGGCAGTTTCAGATATTTTGCTGCTTTCTTTAGAAAAGGGTATTTTGTGTAGTCGTTCTTCGCGAGTTTGGAGAAGACTGTTTGCATCTTGTTTTTCTCGTCATTCACTTTCGATTCTGGGTGCGAGGTAGAAGGTTAGTTTTCCTTCCTTTGCCTGTTGGAAGTCGAGTTTTATGGGCATGTCTGATGAGAACTCGAGTGTTGCTATGTCCGATGTTGCGGACGCGGCTTTTATTATCTCTGTCAGATAGCTGAGGCTGAAGGTTGCTTTTTGAGGTTCTTTAGCGTCTAGTTCCAGTAGCGTGTCGCTTCCTTTCTGAAGGGTTATTATTGCTCCCATCAGGTCGCCAGCGGCGTTGAAGACTACTTTTTCGGGGTCTGCTTCGATTTTCACGTGGTCGCTTACGAGTTGGGCGTCTTCGATTGCTTGGCTTAGGCCTTCGGTTGTGGCTTTTATTTTGGCGTTGAAGGTGATTTTGGGGGTTGGAACTTCCTCTTCTGAGGCTTCGAGGGTTGGCATCGTGAAGTTACGCGTGTATTTTCCGGCTATCGTGACTTGGAGTTTCGCGGTTTTTTCGTCTATGGAAAGTTCGAGTGTTTCGTCTTTGCTGGCTCTTTTTAGAAGTTTCAGCAGTTCGGTTACGTTTATGCACATTTTTGTCGGCTCGGTGCAGGTGTATTCTTCGAAGACTGTTTTGGGCCATTCGAAGTCAATCATGGCGACGCGTGATGGATCCATGGCTCGCAGTTTCATGCCTTCAGCGTCGAGTTTGAACGTGGCTTCGTCTACGAGTATAGAGATGGACGTGATCATGTCTCTCAGTTGTTTGACGTCAGCTACCTTGAGTTTGAACATGAATGTCACCTTTGAAGGCTATGTTTAGTTGTTAACTAAGACTTTATTTAGCTTTAGGTTCCTACTCGTTCAGAAGCTTTTCTGTCTTTGTCAGGTTGCTTGAAAGGTTGTGTGCAGGAACTGTTGGCGTATCTGTTACGATGGGGAGGGTTGATTCGAGCCCTTGTGTTTGAGTACTCAAACCGTGATTTAAGTTTGGGTTTGGGTTTTATCGAGTGTTCACTATTCTCCCCAAGATAGTTGTTTAGTCTCCTTCTAGACACTCAAACCAGACTTCATCCAACAATCTGATTTCCAGATAGAAAGTGCCTAATCTTCCTTCTGTTTTCATGGGAGATAATTTGCCTTATCTTTCTAATCTTTTAGTAAAGTTTATGCTCCTGTATTAGTCTTGACAATGGGCCAGAACTGGGTTGAAGAGAGGTTCTATCTGTATGTTTCACGTCAAAACAATGTTTCCAGAAGATTTCGATTTCGCGGTTCAAATCACAGACCGGATGAACTGGAACCTGATGGCCGCAGACTTCGAATTCATGACGGAGTTGGAACCAGACGGATGCTTTGTTCTGCTTGAGAACTCGGAAAGGATAGGTCTTGCAACAACCATCAACTTCGGCACAGTGGCTTGGTTTGGAAACCTAATAGTCAACGAGAACCACCGAGGAAAAGGAGCAGGATCCCTGCTCGTCAAACACTCAATCGAGTATCTAAGAAGCAAGCACGCAAAAACAATCGGCCTGTACGCGTACATCGACAGAATCCCTTTCTACAAGAGACTGGGCTTCGAGTACGACTCAGAACTCACAGTCCTGAAAGGAAAAGGCGGTTCCTTGCCAATCAAATCCGTAGTGAAGGAAGCCGAGAAGCAAGACCTGGAAGAGATTATCGAATTCGACCGTTCCTGTTTCGGCGCTTCGCGAAGGAAGCTGCTTGATCCCATCGTTAGCGACCCAGACAACCTGTGCTACGTGTCCATCGAAGAGGGACAGATGGTCGGATACGTGGTGGCCAAGGTCTACAGGCAGATGGGCGAAATAGGGCCCCTAATATGCCGGAGGGAACGTGAAGAGGTTGCCATTAGCCTCTTAAAGGCGGTTCTCAGCAGGTTGGAAGAATATGACATCTCGTTGTACGTTCCCGACAAGGAACGGGTGATTCTGGAAACCTTGGGTAAGTTAAGATTTGCTGAGAGTTTTCGCGTGGCAAAAATGTTTTTCGGGTCGCCAATCGTCAAAGACTGCGTCAATGTAGCAGAATCGTTGGAGAGAGGTTGAATGTGATGTCAGATTTGGCTAGGATAATTGTTGAAGATTTTCTCAAAAGTTCTTGGTCCTGCGTTGAAGCTCTCGTGGGGGAATTGGCCACGTTCAAACCAGATGCGGGAAGGAAAATTCGATTCTTCCACTTCAAGAACGGGCGGAAAAATCTTGCCACGTTTGACAGCGGCCACTTCTTTTTGCGGGCTTCAGTTGAGTATTCAAACCCGCAGCTGACCGTGGAAGAAGTTCAGGGGATCATCGCCGCACGTCTGCTTGAGGTCTGTGGTAATCACTTCTACTACTACGGCCTGCACGGTGTCGACGCGAAAGATGTTGACGAGATCTGTGAAATGCTCAGCGACCCCTCCCAAGGTGTAATCGTTCCGTTCTTGCTCAACACGGACGAGATTGAACCCGACAGGTACTCGATGAACCCGCTGAAAGAATCTATAGTGAACAGCGGCCAAAGCGCCTTTCCATGCGCCGCAGTTAGAACGGAAATGTTGGAAATAGACAGAAACTTTGAACAAAAATACCGAGGTTCATTGATTTGTAAGGACGAAATCGAGCTTATAACTCGCCACCTTAAGACCTGCAACAACAGCTACGTCGACATGGTTGACGCCGTCAAGTATGAACAGCTAGAAAACCTGACGAAAACCTTCGGAATCAGCCTCAGCGTCTATTCAATGCGTATGCCTCTGGCAATTCTCGGCGAAGAAAAACCCGACGGTTTGCTGCATCACATAGTAAGAGAAACACACGCAAACTACGAGTCCATTGAGTGTGTCTACAAGTGTATGGGCAGAAGCATGAAAAACCTAACCACACTTCTGACCGTGCCGCACTCGAGCAAGGGCTACGCTTCCAAACGCGCCGTCAGAGGAAGAATATACTTCGACGGAGACAGACTCAAGAACCTCAAAGTGGATTACAAAACGGTCCTGTTATACCCAAACGCAATCGACCCAGGCGATGTGAGCGTTGCAAAGGCCGACGACACGTTCAACGTAGAAGGAAGCAAACTTGCCAACTACGACTTCAAAGAAACCCCTTCATCACCTCAATTCTTTCTATACTCTTTGGCCTCGCCTGAAAACGCGGTTCTCTGGCACGGCATCGGTGCCTTCGGAGCCTCTGAACTATTGAAAAGCTACACGACGACCCGGGTGGCCTGCGCCAAAGAACTTTTGATCAAAGGTCTAAACGAGAAATATGGAGTCACAACAAAAATCCCCCTGCAATTCAACCTTGTCCCCAAATACATGTGGTTCCACCCAGTCCACCGCAACATAGACGCAAGCATAGGCTGTGTCCAAAACATGAAAGACCTAGCGGACTTGGGCATGAAAATGGAACCCCTCTCAACCGACCAATACATCCGCACCTGAGAACCTAACAAGACGCTATCAAGTTTTGGAGGCCTAAGTGATCTAGGTGGCAAAATTCGGTCATGAAGACTTGTAACGTACGGCTTGAAAACTGAAAGATAGCATGCGCCACATGAAGAATCAGCAGAGCCTCTTGAGCAATGCTTTTAAGAAACAAAAAAAAGACTTTGACGGTTGATTTTCATGTTCTTCAAACAGATCAAGTATCGCGGCGACAACTTCTCGTATATCATCGCAGACGAAGCTTCAGGAGAAGCAGTCGTTGTTGACCCAAGCTTCAATGTCGACGCGATAATTCTCGTCCTTAAAGACCAGAATCTCAACCTGAAATATGTCATAGACACTCACGGCCACCCTGATCACACGGCGGGTAACGAGCAACTCAGATCAGCCTTCCACTCGAAGATAGTTGCCCACAAACTTTCACAAGTCAACAAGGACATCGGCGTCGTCGATGGCGACACCATCCGCGTGGGCACCATCACAATCAAAGTTCTACACACGCCTGGCCACACCTCTGACAGCATCTGCCTCCTTACCGACGGCAAGCTACTCACTGGCGACACCCTTTTCGTGGGCGAATGCGGCCGGACCGACCTCCCTGGCGGCAGCGCCAAGGACATGTACTCCAGCCTCCTCCAAAAAATAGCAAAACTAGACGACAACCTCGAAGTCTACCCTGGCCACGACTACGGTCCCTTTCCAAACTCAACAATCGCCAAAGAAAAACAAACAAACTACACCCTCCAAAACCGAACCCTCCAGCAATTCATCCAATTCATGCAAACACCCTAAAACGGAAAACCGAACTTTTGAGGCTCAAAAAAATCACGGATTGAGTACTCAAACACAAGGCCTCGAGAACCAACATTCACACTGCAAGCTTAAAAGACAGCAAACAATATGACGAAACAGCGCAACGCAGAAAGAACCGCGGGTAAAACATGTACGACAAAACCGCTTCTTACGTTCTCGAAACCGAGGTTCCCAACAACTACATAGGAAACATGCTCGACTTCATCTACCAGAAATACCTGCTCGCCCAAAAACAGCGTTTCATCAACATCTCCAGATCCACCGAGAACGGCGAATCAACCATCAACTACGACGTAAAAGCCCAACAGGGAAAACGCATCCTCAACGTCACAATCAACGGCAGCAACCCGTTAAAAATCAAAATAACCCCTCTAAGCGAAACCGTCACTCCGCAGGCGATAGAAGAAGCCCGACAGGACGTTGCTATCGGAGTCGACTACTTTGAGGAACAAGTCAGACAGAGCACCCTCTTCTTCGCGTGGCGAGAAGGAGAAGAAATAGTCCCAGAAGTGGTTTCAAAAAAACAGAAAAAACCCATCAACCGACTGTTCTTGGAAACCCAAATCCTCCTATTCGTCCTCTTCACCACCTTAGGCCTGTTCCTTTTCATATTTCTCTACAGCCTGAGCTACGGCTGGATAGCTCCCCTCGCGATCCTGGCAATTCAACTTCCCTTCGTCTTCTACTCCAACAAGATCATCGAGAGGACGGCAGACTGGCGCATAACTCAGGACAACCCCATCATTCACCTGCTCGAATACCGCTTACCACTCGGAGAACAAGAAAACTTCAAGAAAAACTTTCCCCCTGACAGACTGAGGGACATAAAGAAGGAAGTGTACGAACAAACTATCCTTAAGAAAGGAGAAATCGACTGCGAAACCACCGGCCAAATCTTCAACAAGTACGGTCTCCAATGCAGCCCGGAAAACCTGTCAGCAAAAAAAGTCAACGTCTACCAGCTCGTGGAGAAAACCCGCCAGAAATTCGGTTTCCCCCTGCCAAGAATCGTTGTGTCAAACACTATGCTCCCCAACGCGGCGGCCTCAGGACCTAGCCCAAGCCGCGGAACCGTCCTCATCACCACAGGCCTCCTCGCCCAACTGAACGAAGATGAAATAATAAGCGTCCTGGGACACGAGTTCGGCCACCTGAAAGGACGCGATCCCCTCCTTCTCTTCGGCCTGTTGTCAACCGAGTTTCTCTTCCGATTCTACGTGCTTTTACCCTTGTTCCCGCTGCTCTTCAACTCGTTGCTCTTCTTCGTGTACTTCTGGGTCGTCATGACCATCATATTCTTCATCGCGAAATTCTTCGAAGCAAGAGCAGACCTTACGTCAGCCATTGTCATCCAACAACCCCAAATCCTGGCCGACGCCCTTGAAAAAATAGGCTTCAAGCGTCTGCTGTTCGAACGCGTACCCTCCTATCGCATCCAAGAATGGACAAGCTTGGACCCACACCCACCCATCTATTTCCGAGTCGATCGGCTCAGAAAACTTCAAAACGTAACCACGATAAAACATCCGCTCATACAATCGGCAAGGGAAGTGACTAGAGGCTTCCTGAGCACTCTATGATCAAGCATGGCAGAAGGGCGCGTTCATCTGCAAAACACAAGAATGGAGTCTCGGTTCAGTTTGTGCATCACAAGTCTTTTAGACGTCGACTAGAATCTCTTCTCCTTCTATTTTCGTTTGATAAGCAGGTTCAGGTTTCTTTGCAGGTCCTTTCACCACGTTTCCAGTTTTAACGTCGAAAGTCGAACCATGACATGGACAGGTAACGTTTGCTCCTTTAAGCGTGCCATCCGCCAGCATGCAGCCCATGTGGGTGCAACGATTCCCGATGGTATAATACTTGCCCTCGACGTTCACCACAACAACCTCCTTACCACCAACCTCAACGCCGATCATGCTCGTAGCCTGTAAATCCTTCACAGAGGCAGCCTTCACGAACACCATCGACTCACCTCCTAGACAGTTTCTAAACGTGTCAAACAACAACCCGAAATAGCCGTATAAAAAACTTGTTGTTTTCCGCATGAATCGAGAAACCGCTTCTATTTCTGCTTTTTCTCATAGAACAAAGACGATATCAACGGTAAACCTTTTTATACAAGGCCCCCTTCCTAATGCGTGTCACATTAATTCATGCTCACATGAAAGCTTCTGAAAGCTTTTTGAAATTGCATGCAAAATTTTGTGGCAGGAGAAATGAAACATATGCAAATACAATACTTTAAGGACTTGCCACTAAGTCCAGAAGTAATGAAGGGCATTGAAGAGCTTGGGTTCACCGATCTTTTTCCAATTCAGGCCCAGGCCATGACCCCATTACTTGAAGGCAAGGATGTTATTGGACAAGCGCAAACCGGAACCGGCAAAACTGCCGCTTTCGGAATTCCAATGATTGAACGCTTAGACCCAAAAGACAAAAGAGTCCAAGGGTTAGTCTTGGAGCCAACACGCGAACTTGCTGAACAAGTTGCAGAACACATACGCCGATTCGGCAAGTTCGCAGGGTTCAGGGTTCTGCCAGTCTATGGCGGCGAACCCATTCAGAAACAGATACGCTCACTTGAAACAGGGGTTCAAATCGTGGTGGGCACACCAGGGCGCACAATAGACCTGCTTGAAAGGCGGGTGTTAAACCTAAGTCACGTGAAAATCGTCGTCCTAGATGAAGCTGACAGAATGCTTGACATGGGATTCATAGAGGATATAGAGTACGTACTGTCACAAGTGCCAACCAACCGGCAGACCAGTCTTTTTTCAGCAACAATAGACCAGACGGTCATGAACGTCTGCCACAGATACATGAAGAACCCTGAAAAAATACTTGTGAGCAAGGACGAAATAGCCCTCACACAGATACACCAATACTACACGGTTGTGAATCCTCACAGCAAATTCGAGAGCCTCTGCAACATACTCGACGCAAACCACATAGGGAGAGCCATAATCTTCTGCAAGACCAGAACGGAAACAAGCTTCTTAGCCGACAAGTTAAGAGCACAGGGATATGATGCAAAACCTCTACACGCTGGCTTCACTCAACCGCAGAGAAACTATGTCATAGACTGCTTCAAGAGAGGAAACCTGAAACTACTCGTTGCAACTGACGTTGCAGCAAGAGGCCTTGACATCCAAGGAATTACCCACATAATCAACTACGACGTACCATTAGACGCCTTGGTCTATTTCCACAGAATCGGACGGACAGCAAGAATGGGACTAGAAGGCACAGCCATAACGTTGGTAGGCTACGGAGAACTGGGGGAGCTAGAACAAATAAAGGCTTTAACAAGAACCAACATAGAAGAAATCGAATAGAACCTCGCGATTGCACGGCATTTATAAGGAACGGATACACATTATAAAAGCGCGGTAGCGTTCTGTTCTTGAATAGGAAACAGAGACACAACGCTACACAAAACAACCAAAAAAACAAAAAGGAGTGAGAAAAATGACAGAAAATCAGAAGACTGTTTTCATTGGCAGGAAACCAGCTATGAGCTACGTATTGGCGATCATCACAAGCCTCTCAGCAAGCAACTCCAAGGAAATAACTTTGAAGGCACGCGGGCAAGCGATAACGACAGCTGTTGATGTTGCTGAAATTACGAGAAGCCGCTTCCTAAAAGACCTTAAAGTCAGCAAGATCGCCATAGGAACGGAGCAGATGCCCCCCCGAGAAGGAGAAAACAGTGCAAGAATGGTTTCTACAATGGAAATAACGCTGGTGAAAGAGTAGAAAAACATTGAGAAACAAAGTATCCGTAGGCGAGTATCTCGCCTTTCTTTCTTTGAAATACGAAGTCGATCCGGACCAACTTTTTTATGCATTGTGCTTAGCATGGAAAAACCTGAAAGCCACATGCGGAGGACTCCTAATTCAATGCCGCAACAAGACGCAGGACAAAGCGGTATTCCTTATGACCAAAGACTCCAAAGTCGTTTCTCAATTTCCAATACCAAAAGAGTTTCTTTTGGAGAAAGCTAACCCGATTAGGACTGTGCAAAGGGCTGAGATGTTTGGGAGACGCGCAATCAAAAAGCCTGAGATGGCCTATTCTTTCCAAATAAAGGATCTGAGAGTTGGAATGAAAAAAATCAACTTAACAGCCAAAGTTTTGGAAATTCCAAAGCCTACTTTCGTTTTTACAAGGTTTGGCAACTACGCTAGTGTAGCTAATGCCTCTGTGGCTGACGACACTGGCACGGTGAAACTGTGCTTGTGGAATGAGCAGATAGACGCAGTTTCAACTGGGGACATGATTCAAATAGAGAATGCTCACATGTCTCTTTTCAGGGGGGAACGTCAACTGAGAATAGGGAAGAATGGGAAACTCAACATCGTGGAGAAAATGGACTCCACAAAGCTGGGGAATTGAAGGGCTAACCGCCGATAAAGTTGATTCTTTGTTTTGGAAAATTCTCATGATTTGATTTGTATACGCGCGTTCTTCGTTCACAGACTCGGATTGTGGTAAGAGGTAAGAAACCGAGAGGGTTTGTTACGCAAAGCCTTTGAAATCAGAGCAGCTTTGGTAGACCAGGTCTAGTGACTCAGTCCCTGCTTGCAAGTATTACTATGTAATCGGCTGTGTCAGCGCACTGGTCAGCGGCTTGTTCGAGGAATTCAATAAGGTCGTCAAATATCACCATGGCGCCGATGTTCATTTGTTCTCCATATTTGATGAATGATGCCTTCGTTTTTAGATAGACCTCGTCGATTTCATGTTCGATTTCTTCAACCTTTTGGGCGCCTGCTATGGCTTCGGTTGGGGCCACAGTAATTTTTTCTATGCAGCCGCGCAGGGCCTGAGCACAGTCTACAAGAAGGGAGGTCATGTGCACCGTGTTCTCATACATCTCCTGTGGAAGTCGAGTGCCTGCAAGCATTTCCATGCATCGCGCTGCGTCCTTCACATGATCAGCAAGAGTGTCAAGCCTTTTGACAAGATGGAGCAAGTCCTCCCGATATTCAGCAAATAGCGCTGCGCCCTTGGACAGTTCCTTGAATACTTCTTTGCGAAGCTTGTCAACTTCCTCTTCCTCTTTGAAAAGGTTTTCGATGCGTTGAATTCCCTCCTTTTCCTTTCCTTCTGAAATGCTTCGCATAGCCTGATTAAGGAGGGTCACAGTGTCAAGGGCCTTTGTTATTTGATCCTGAGCCAAATCCAATGCTTTAGTTCTGCGGCGTCTTTCGAACCAGGCGTAACTTCGCTTTTCCATGTCAGTATCTCCATTTACAAATACTTTTAACGTTCGCTTATAACCTTTCTCAGAACATGCACAGGGATCTTGCCTAGGGGACCTCTACTTGTTGATCATTACGCGGAGCACGATTCTTTGCATCAGGTCTAGCGCACGGGCTTGAAACTTCAGCGATTTTCCCTTTCTGACAGCCAGTAAGCCTTTTTCTCGCCTTTTTCAGTCAACACGTGTTCTTTCTTGAAAATGGGTGTTTCACTCTTGTATCTTTCCACGGCCTCTTCCAGAACAGAAAATATGTTTTCGCGATGAGAACCTGCGACCAAAACGTACACCAAGTCCTCGCCGACACTGAACTCTCCCAGCAAATGGTGTATTTGAACATCTATCACACCCGGTTTCTTTCGCAGTTCGTCACAGATGTTCATCAATACCTGATTTGCCTTTTCTTCATAGGCTTCCAGTTCCAGTTTTTGAACTTTTTCCGCTTTTTCCGCTTGCCCGCGAACTACTCCAATGAACAGTGTGATTGCTCCAGCCTTCTTGAAGTTGGTTTCGTTCTTGACGTTGTTTATCATGTCAAGAAGAGAGAACGTTCCTTTTTCATGTACTCCCGCTCGGTTCGTCATAATGACACCAGACTGTTTTCTGCTCGTTTTGTGAGTGGACATATTCTGTTTGGTTAGGCTGTTCTTATGTATTTGCGCATGTCCTCTGGCGTGGCGGAAGGAACTGGCATGTCCTTCATCGTGAACAACCCGGCTGGCGCGTTGATTACTTTGGGAATTGCGTTGACGATGACTGCTACTGTTCCTGTGTCTCCGTGGACGCAGGGCTGGATTCTCTGGTTTATGTTTGGAACGCCTTTGATTGTTATGGCATCATATTCTTCTTCAGCGCCTATGTACGCTTGGAAATCCAGAGCTATCACTTCTCTGTTTTTCATCAGCCCCCTTGCTTTCTGTTTCAGACCAGCCACCTTTCCCGCATTGACTTTTATGTCCTTGCTTTCAACAGTCTTCTTAGCTATCACTGGTTCAACGGACTGAACAAGTATTTCGTCAAGCTTCCATGCTAGGGCGCTGGCGATCATGGCGATGGACTGTTCGAGGCCTACGTGTCCAGTAATCTGCTTCTTCTCGATTTTCTGTTGAAATTCTCCAACGGTTAACCCCGCCCCTATCTTCTTCTGAAACGGCAAACGCCTTGTACCAGCGTTCATAATCCTAGTTACTTCAATTTTCTCTATTTTTTCGCAGGGAGAAGTGAGTACGATGACTAGTGTGTCCATCAGAAACCCGGGGTTTATCCCTGTGCCCAAGACAGTTGCGTCGTGTTTCTTGGCTAGCGCGTCAAGTTCTTCTGCAAGTTTGGGTTCTGAAACGTAAGGGTACGACAGTTCTTCGCAGGTAGATATGACGTTGACTCCGTGTCTTAGGATGGAAGCTATTTGTGGATACGTGTCTTTAAGGAAGGAGGATGTTGCGTGGATTACAATGTCCGCCCCAGTCTTTTCGAGCACGGATTCAAGGTTCTCTGAAATCTTTATTCCGACTCTACGTTTCAGGCCTAGGACTTCGCCTAGATCATTTCCGACCTTATCCTTGGCTGCATCCACTGCGCCAACTATTTCTACTCCTTCTTTTTCCAGCAAGAACTTGGCAATGAAGCCGCCGACAGCACCGATTCCATAAGATATTACCCTTATCTTTTCCATGAATGTCTCGTCCTCCCCGCAGATTATGTTTTATTCGGGTTTGACCATATAAAAGTGTGTTTGAGGCAGCGCTTGATTTGGATGTTCATTTAAAACCTTTACGTTTGTAAACTTTTATATGTATGGCAACGCCCAATACTGCAGAGGGCACAAGGCTTGGAAAGTTCAGGAATCCCTGTCTCCAAACAAGTTCTTCAAAGGATTCTGGATGTCGACAAGCTCAAGTACTGCTTCGAATGCGGCATCTGCACGGCCAGCTGTTCCATGGCTGAGATGCTTGGAAACGACTACAACCCCAGGGAGCTTCTTGAACAGATTTATCTGAGCCCTGAGACCGTACTGAACTCAGACGAGCTTTGGCTGTGCGCTTGGTGCTATCGTTGCCAGAAGCGTTGTCCTCAGGCTCTGAAACTGCCTGAAATATTCCTAACCATTCGGTCAATCGCCAAGGAACAGGGCAACACTAAACCTTTTGAAAAGGCCCTCCAAAAAATCGTTAAGAACATTCCTCTCCCGCTCGTCACAACATTGATATGCTTCCACCCAGAACGTGCTGGCCTGGAAAAGGAGAAAGTGCTGGAAAAGATTGTGCAAATTCGCGGAGAATGGCTTAAGACTAAGAAACCGGACAGATCAACGAGGGCGGCAGAGAAGGTCGCAGTCATAGGCTCCGGACCCGCGGGACTTACAGTTGCGTATGAATTGAGCAAGAAGGGATATGCAGTCACCCTTATTGAAGCCCTTTCAGAACTCGGCGGAATGCTGAGAAAGTGCATACCTGAGAACCGTTTACCCAGAAAGGTTCTGAACGAGGAGATCCAGTTCATAAAGGACTCGGGCGTCGAAGTCAAAACGAGTACGGAAGTTGGCAAGGATGTTCGTTTTGAAGACTTTCAGAAGGAGGGCTACAAGGCCGTTTTTGTTGGTGCTGGCGCACATAAGAGTCAAGGACTGAGGGTTGAAGGTGGAGATTTGAACGGGGTAACTCATGCTCTTGACTTTTTGTGGGGTTCAAATTCTGGCAAGAAGATGGAAATCGGCAAGAACGTTGTCGTTGTCGGTGGCGGAAACGTTGCTATGGATACTGCAAGAACTGCTCTATGCCAAGGTGCAAAAGACGTCACGATACTTTATCGTCGGTCAAGGGAGGAGATGCCTGCAAACCTGTGGGAGATCAAGGAGGCAGAGGCTGAAGGCGTCAAAATCGAGTTTTTGGTTTCGCCCAAGAAGATTTTGGGCGAGAAGAAGAGGGTTTCTGCCATAGAGTGTGTTCGCATGCAACTGGGCGAGCCGGACGAGACTGGCAGGAGAAAAGCGGTTCCTTTGGAGGGTTCGGAGTTTAAGCGGGAGACCGATATGGTGATTCTTGCGATAGGCGAGATTCCTGACTTAAGGTTTTTGCCGAAGGAGATTGAGCTGAACAATGATGGCACGGTTTGGGTTAACCCGATAACGATGGAAACCAGTCTGCAGGGCGTTTTCGCCGGGGGAGACGCAGTGACGGGGCCCGCGTCGGTGATTGAAGCGATTAGAGATGGAAAGCGCGCCGCAGAATCAATTGAGTGTTACTTGAAGTCTGAGGGGAGGATGAAGCAATGACGGAGAGCAAGAAATCGCAGCTCAAGCAGGATGAGCAGGTTCGCATCGGAGTTTACGTTTGCCACTGTGGCTTGAACATCGCGGGTTCGGTGGATTGTGCAGAAGTTGCCAAGTTTGCCGAGACCTTGCCTAATGTTGTCTTGGCTCAGGACAATCGGTACACTTGTTCAGATCAGGGGCAGGCTGGGATAAAGAAGGATATTCAAGAGCAGAAGCTGAACCGCGTTGTGGTGGCATCATGTTCTCCACGTCTTCACGAACCGACATTTAGAAAGGCGTGTGAAGATGCCGGTTTGAACAAATATCTTTTTGAAATGGCTAACATCCGTGAACACTGCAGTTGGGTTCACCTGTACGATAGGGAAGCGGCTACCGAGAAGGCTAAGGACCTTGTGAAAATGGCTGTGGCCAAGGCTACTCTGCTTGAACCGGCGGTTGAGGCTGAGGTGCCGATTACTCGGAAAGCCTTAATTATCGGCGGCGGCGTGGCCGGCATTCAAGCGGCTTTGGATCTTGCTGACACTGGTTACAAGGTATATTTGGTTGAGAAGGAACCCAGTATTGGCGGGATGATGGCGAGGATCGACAAGACTTTCCCGACGATGGACTGTTCTATATGCATTCTTGCGCCCAAGATGTCTGATGTGGGTCACCATCCGAATATTGAACTGTTGACGAACAGTGAAGTTGCTGAAGTTAAGGGGTACATCGGCAACTTCCATGTGAAAGTGTTGAGGAAGCCACGGTACGTGACGAAGGATTGTTCGGCTTGCGGAGACTGTGTGAAGGTCTGCCCGATCGTGGTTCCGAACGAGTTCGACGTGGGTTTGGCAATCAGGCATGGTGTTTACACGCCTTTCGCTCAGGCTGTTCCGTCAACGTATCTTGTTGACATGAACTTGTGCCTCAACAAGGAGGGTGTCATCGTTTGTGACAAGTGCCTGAAGGCTTGTGAGAGGCAGGCGATAAGCTTCGAGATGAAGCCTGTGACCGAAGAGCTTGAGGTGGGCACGATAATCGTAGCGACTGGAGCAGACGTGTTTGACCCTTCGGTTCTGCCTAACTACGGTTACGGCAAGATTCCAAACGTGATCACGTCTCTTGAGTTTGAAAGGTTAATCAATGCTGGCGGGCCGTCCGGCGGTCATTTGATAAGGCCTAGTGATAAGCAAATTCCCAAGCGTGTGGCATTCGTTCAATGCGTCGGTTCTCGGTCGGAAAAGAGTGGAAGATTGTACTGTAGCAATGTTTGCTGCATGAACACGATTAAGGACAGCTTGTTGATTAAGGAACATTGGCCCGACACCGAGATCTACGTCTTTTACGTTGACATAAGAGCTTACGGCAAAGGTTTCGAGGACTTGTACAAGCGGGCTAGAAATGCGGGCGTTGTGTTCATCCGCGGACTACCGGCTGAGATTATCGAGGACAGGAAAACGCATAACGTGTGGCTCATAGGCGAGAACACTTTGAGGAAGGAAGTGTACAGGATGAAAGCAGACATGGCCATTCTTTCGATAGGCTTAGAGGCAAGAAAAGACAGCGAGATGATTCAGCGTCTGCTGACGCTTTCAAGGAACCAAGATGGTTTCTTCTTGGAAGCACATCCGAAGCTTAGACCTGTTGACGCTGCTACAGGCGGGGTTTTCTTTGCCGGTTGTGCTGAATCTCCCAAGGACATAAAAGACAGTGTGACTCAGGCCAGTGCAGCAGCAGCTCGTGCGGGCATCTTGATGGCAAAGGGACACGTGACTGTTGAAGCCATCACACCCATAACATATCCTGACAAGTGCACGGCTTGTGGACTCTGCGTGAAGGTCTGCCCGTACAACGCGATAAGTCTGAACAAAGATTTGAAAAGAATAGAAATCATTGAAGCAGCGTGCGGCGGCTGTGGCACATGCGCGGCAGAGTGCAACCTCGGCGCCTTGACCCAGAAGCATTTCACAGACGAGCAGATAACGGCCCAGATAGACGCTATCACGGAGAATGAACCGGAGAAGAAGATCGTTGCTTTCTGTTGCAACTGGTGTTCCTACGCTGGCGCAGACTTTGCAGGGGTCAGTAGAATGCAGTACCCGCCGAACGCACGGATCATAAGGACGATGTGTTCAGGACGTGTTGCTCCAAAGTTTATTGAGAGGGCTTTTGCTAGAGGCGCTGCTACTGTTTTGGTGTCTGGCTGTCACTTGGGTGACTGCCACTACATTAACGCTAACTATCAGACGCAGAAGCGCGTTGAGCGGCTTTGGAAGAAGATGGAGCAGAACGGGTTGGACAAGCAGAGGCTGCAGCTTCTATGGGCTTCAGCGGCGGAAGGCGAAAGGTTTGCTTCGAAAATGCGTGAGATGAAGACGATAGTGGAGCACGTTAAGCCTGAGGAGATTGAGAAGGCCAAGAAGGTGTTTGCCAAGGCGTTGGAGGGTGACTAAAGATGCCTGAAAGGATTCGGCATGCTCCGCTTGATTTGGAAAAGGTCAAGCCCGCAAAAGCGGAAATTCATCTGATTACAGATGAGTGCAAGGGATGCGGTTACTGCATTGAATTTTGTCCGAAGAAGGTTTTAGAAGAATCAGATGAAATAAACGCTAGAGGTGTTCACCCGCCACGAATCGTGGATGAAAGCAAATGCATAATCTGCAGCTTCTGCAGTGCAGTCTGCCCAGATTTTGCAATTTTCGTGGTTGAAAAAGAGAACAAGGAAGCGAAATGATATGCCCAAAGTGAAGAGTGGTTTGACAGGCGCGCATTTTATGAACGGCGACGTGGCCTGCGCTGAAGGCGCAATAGCGGTTGGCTGCAGATTTTTTGCCGGTTACCCGATCACGCCTGCAACAGAAATTGCCGAACACCTGTCTCAGAGGATGCCCGAGTTTGGTGGAATCTACGTACAGATGGAAGATGAAATTGCTTCAATGGCCGCCGTGATCGGCGCTTCCTACTCAGGTTTGAAGGCTATGACCGCCACTTCGGGACCAGGTTTCAGTCTTATGCAAGAAAACATCGGGCTTGCCGTGATGACTGAGGCTCCTTGCGTGATCGTGGATGTCATGCGTGGAGGGCCGAGCACTGGACAACCTACATTGCCTGGTCAGCAGGATGTAATGCAGGCTAAATGGGGTTCACATGGTGATTATGGAATCATAGCTCTGACACCCAGTTCGGTTCAGGAGATGTTCGATTTGACCGTTGAAGCCTTCAACCTTTCTGAAACCTACCGTGTTCCGACTTTGCTGATGGGAGACGAAATCGTTGGGCACATGTGGGAGAAAGTCATTATCCCTTCGCCAGACAAGATAAAAATCGTCAACCGTAAGAAGCCGAATGTGCCGCCTGAGAAGTACATGCCTTTCAAGCCTGACGACGATTTGGTGCCCCCCATGGCATGCTTCGGGGAAGGATATCATTTCCACGCGACGGGATTGACGCACAATGAGCATGGTTATCCGCGGACATCAAGTTCCGAGGTCCAATCTAAGCTGGTCAACCGGTTGTGTGACAAGATTCAGAAGAACGCGGACAAGATAGTCCGGGTTGAAGAGGTCATGCTGGAAGATGCGGACGTTGTAGTCGTAGCTTACGGCATAGTTGCTCGCGCAGCGTTGAGTGCGATTAAAAAGGCGCGAGAGAAAGGGATCAAAGCGGGGCTTCTGCGATTGATAACCTTGTGGCCTTTCCCAGAGGAACGGGTCGTAAAAGCTGCAAAAAGAGCAAAGGCGATTGTCGTTCCCGAAATGAACTGCGGGCAGATGGTGCGAGAAGTTGAAAGAGCTGCAAAAGAGACTCCTGTTGTGTTTCTCTCGAAGCTGGGCGAGGAACCTCACACTCCTTTAGAGATTCTTGAGGCGATAAGGAGGAAAAGATAATGGTTCAACAAACTGTTCCTGTGGTCGTGCATCCGTTTTCGAAGTATTTGAGAGCCGATATGATGCCGCACATATGGTGCCAGGGCTGCGGTAACGGTGTGCTGTTGAACTGTTTTGTACACGCGTTGGATGAACTTCAGACGGATTTGGACAAGCTCGTCGTTGTCTCAGGCATCGGCTGTATTGGACGAACGGCTGGTTACATGAATGCGGATTCGTTCCATACGACACACGGTCGTGCGTTGGCGTTTTCGACAGGAGTGAAGCTGGCTAACCCTGAGTTGGAGGTCGTGGTCATAAGTGGTGATGGTGATCTCTTTGCCATAGGAGGGAACCATTTCATACACGCAGCTAGGAGAAACATCGGGATCAAGGTTCTATGCGCCAACAATCTGAACTATGGCATGACTGGAGGTCAACAAGGTCCCACGACACCGCTTGAATCAATAACGACTACAAGCCCGTACGGAAACATTGAACACCCGTTTAACCTCGTGCATTTGGCCGCGGCCTCTGGAGCCACATACGTTGCCAGATGGACGTCCTTGCACGTGCGCCGGTTGACACAGTCCATTAAGAAGATGTTGCAGAAAAAGGGTTTCTGTTTTGTTGAAATGCTTTCACCTTGCCCTGAGATTTATGGTCGTTACAATAAGATGCGGTCGGGGCTTGAGATGATGAGCTGGTTCAAGAGAGCTTCAGTTGTCGAAAACTTCTCGGATCCATCGAAAGCGGACATTGCGCAGGACAAAATTGTGGTAGGCGAATTCGTGGACATTGAGAAATTGAGCTATGAGAAGATGTTGCATGAGAAGATTTCCAAGATTAATGAGAAGGCGATTGAAGGGGTGAGTTAACGTGCGAGTTGAGGTTAGGTTTGCAGGTTTCGGCGGCCAGGGAATAATCAAATCTGGAATAATCGTGGCGGCGGCAGCCTGCATCCACGCTGGGAAAAATGCGGTTCAGACACAGTCGTACGGTCCTGAGTCACGTGGGGGAGCTTGTAAGTCGGAGGTTGTGATTTCAGAAGAAGAGATTGATTTTCCGAAGGTGGTTGAACCTGATGTGCTGGTGTTAATGTCTCAGCATGCCTACAATGATTATGCTGAGGACGTGAAGTCTGGCGGTACAGTGATATTGGATCCTGGCATGATTCCCCGCGAGAAGGATTTGAAGAACATGCGAGTATACCGTGTTCCAGCGACGAAAATCGCCGAGGAGTTGGGTAGAAGAATAGTTGCTAACATCGTCATGATTGGCGCATTTACTGCCATCACCGGGTTGTTGGATGAAAAAGCCGTGAAAGAATCCATTAAAGAGAACATTCCGAAGGGTACGGAAGAGTTGAATTTGGCGGCTTTTGAGAAAGGGTTTGAATACGGCAAATCCGTTAAGAAATAGAGGTCTACGCGGCCTGCTGAACTTGCGGTTGGGCGGGAGAAGATACGACCTTTGAACTTCTGACGCCGACGTGTCGCAGTGGAGCAATTCTTTTTGCTTCATTGTATATGTCTGAAGCTATTTTTCCGAGAACTATCTCCTGTGCCAGTTGATCCATCGTGAGTGTCTGAGCCTTCTGCTTCATGATTTTGTCCATTATGGTGCGCAGGATTTTTTCTTGTGACGTCTTGATTCTTGAAAGGGTAAAAGCACTGACACCCACCCTGAGCGTGTGTCCGTCCTTTGTTGTGACTTTGAATAGGCCGTCAACTTTTGTTGTTCTTCTTCTAACGAGGCTTCGTAGGTAGTCTCGTGAGTATTCGTGTCCTTTGAACATTGTTTTAGCTGTTTTGCCGTCGATTTCTGTTATTTGAAAGCGCATTTTCAGGTATTGGTGGGCAAAATCGTTTGTGATGTCGTAGAGTGTTGAGTCAACCACTCTTCCAATGAGTTTCTGCGGGTCGTCTGCTGGGACTCCGCCCAGGTCGACGCTTCCGAAGTACGGTGGAGACATCACCATGTACCACAATTTGCTTCGCCATTTGTCGCGCACTTTCTTTGTTTTTGAAGACACTTTTATCCTCCGGGTGCAGCTTGAATGTTCACATCAAAGTATTAAAAGTTTTACCGCTTGGAGGCTATTTTTTCGATTCCGCCCACATACTTTCTCAACGCTTCAGGTATTACTACTGATCCATCTTCATGTTGGTAGTTCTCAAGGATGGCGACGATTGTCCTGCCTGTTGCCAAGGCTGTTGAGTTCAGGGTGTGCACGAAACCTTTGGGCGCTTCACCCTCTTTTTCTCGGTATTTAATGTTCAGTCTTCTAGCTTGATAGTCAGTGCAGTTGCTACATGAGACTATTTCTCGGTAAGCGTTCTGTGCAGGCATCCATGCCTCAATGTCATATTTCTTCGCTGCCACGGTTCCAATGTCACCTGTGCACACGTTCACAACACGATAGGGCAACCGGAGTTTCTGGACAATTTCCTCAGCGTTGTGTATGAGTTCTTCATGAATTCTCCACGAGTCTTCAGGCTTGCAGAACACGAACTGTTCAACCTTGTTGAACTGATGCGTTCGAAAAATTCCTCGCGTGTCTTTGCCGTGTGCCCCGGCTTCCTTCCTGAAGTTTGTGCTGAATCCAGCGAGCTTGAGAGGCAATTCCTCTGCTTTCAGAACTTCGTCCATGTACATCGCTGCCAAAGGATGCTCCGCAGTTGCGATTAGGTACAGGTCTTCGTTTTCGATTTTATAGAGCACATCTTCAAAATCGCTCAGGGCCACCACACCTTCGTAAGGTTTCTTTCTAATCAGAAAAGGTGGTTCGACAGGCTTGTAGCCCTTTTTGCTCATTTCTTCAAGAGCGAAGCTGATTATGGCATTGTCCAGGAAGACAGCCTCATTCTTGAGGTAGAAGAATCGCGCGCCAGAAATCTTTCCTGCTCTTTCAATGTCTATTATGTCAAGATTTAGGCCGAGGTCTATGTGACCTTTAACTTGGAAACTGAATTTGGGCACTTTGCCCCATCTTCTTATTTCAACGTTGTCTTTTTCGTCCTTGCCAATGGGCACGGTTTCGTGTAGCAGGTTTGGTAGCCGCATCAGTAGGTCGTGCACTTTTTCTTCCCATTCGCTTACTTGTTTTTCGAGAGCACTGACTTCACTGTCGACTTTTCTTGCCTTGGAGATTTCTTCTGCAGCATCTTTGCCTTTCTTCTTTGCGGTGGCTATTTCAGCGGTTATCTGTTTTCTTTCATGGCGTAACTCGTTCAGTCTGGTTAAGCCTTGCCGCCACCGTTTGTCACATTCGATTAGGCCGTCGAGCATTTTCTGGTTTTCAGGGTCTCCTCTTTTTTTCAGGTTGTTTCTTATCAAGCCTGGGTCTTCTCGGATGAGCTTAATGTCGAGCATTTCCTTTCACTCGCAGCCTCTAACGTTAGCTTCAAATTGTCTATTTAACGTTGTGATAAGGTCACGTTCACTCAACAAGGTTTCGATTGTTCACCAACAAGCGACTTGCCCCCGTCGCGAAGAGCGTCCAAAAATGTATCGGTTACCTGCAAGCGGGCATGTTGGCTTCGAGGGTGTGCGTTAGCTATAAAAGGCGCAGGCTCGTTATTATGAGCCGTTGAAGCTTGGGAAATCATGAGCGAAGGACCTGAAAGCAGTAAGCCGGTTTCGCCTGAGAAACTTTTGATTGATGACCTCTCCAACTTTCTGTTTCACGCCGCCTATCTCACCTATTTTGAGGCCTTTGACAAGACGGCTGATCCTGAGGGTAAGAAGCAGCTTAACGAGAACATTGTGGCTCTCCAGCAGAATCAAATAGACTGTCCGACTTTCTACAGGAATATCAGTCGCTACCGTGAAGATGGTGGGACAGCTCCGCGTACCTTTGGGCGATTGATGATCAAGACGCAGAGGAAGCGGGAGTGGCGCAGGCAGACGCAGAAACACGAGAGGATCCAGCGGCACAAGAAATAGTCGACCTCTACAATCAGCGGTCGTGAATTCGCATTCTTTTGAACTGCTGCAACGATACCAGGACGCGGTGAAGGATTTGCGTGGTTGGAACTCCCTCTTGAAAGCAGATCCAACAGAGTGGCTACTGGGCGAGGACAATCCCTCAGTGCGCTATTTCACGCTGACTGACGTTTTGAAAACGAGTGAGAACGATCCCAGCGTGAAAGAGTCGAGGAAAGCAATCATGCAGACTGGTGCGGTGCCAAGGATCTTGGCCAAACAGAAGATTGGTGGCTACTGGGGAGTCCGCGAGAATTTCTACATCAAAGGCAAGTACAAGGGGACAGTTTGGCAGCTTATCATTTTGGCGGAGCTTGGAGCAGACACGGAAGAAGAGCGCGTGGGAAAGGCTTGTGAATTCATTCTTGAGAATTCCCAAGATAGAGAGAGTGGCGGTTTTTCCTATGTGAGCGCTTCAAGTGGCGGAGGAGCGCATGGCAAGGTGTTGCCGTGTCTGACGGGTAACATGGTTTGGGGCCTGATTAGACTTGGCTATTTGAAGGATGCTCGCGTTCAGAAGGGCATAGAATGGATAGTCAAGTATCAAAGGTTTGATGATGGAGTGAAAGAGGCGGCAAAAGGGTGGCCTTTCGATAAGCATGAGAGATGCTGGGGTAGACACAGCTGCCACATGGGTGTGGTTAAAGCCTTGAAAGCGTTGACGGAAATCCCTCCGGTTGAAAGATCCGCGGATGTGAAGTGTACGATTGAGAAAGGAGCAGAATATCTCCTTAAACACAACGTTCACAAGAGAAGTCATGATTTGACGTGCGTGTCTAAGCCTGAGTGGCTACGGTTTGGCTTCCCTCTGATGTGGAACACTGATGTCTTAGAGATATTGGGCATTTTGACGAAGCTGGGCTACAGTGACAGACGCATGCAGGAGGCTGTGGATTTGGTCGTTTCAAAACAGGACGAAACAGGCAGGTGGAGGCTAGAACGCAGTTTCAACGGGCGTTTTCAAGTGAACATCGAACAAGAAGGCAAGCCAAGCAAGTGGACTACCTTGAACGCGCTCAGGGTCCTGAAACGTTTTTACGCCCGGTGAACGCGCAAAGATGGGGCACCTGACCGAGGTGCATATTCTGACAGTCACTTTGCTTTATCCACAACGTTCAGCTGCAGCTAATACAGTAGAGGAAGCAAAGAAGCTAATTGAAGCAGGTTTTGAGTTCGTCTGCAGCCATGATGAAACGATGCTTTTCAGAAAAAGAAAATAGAGCGCGTGCTAAAGGCTTATCGTGGTACTATTTCAACAGAAGAGAGAAGGCGTAACTTGATATGGCGAAGTGTCCAAAATGCAAATCTGAAATGAACAAGCCTAGAAAACAATGGACGTATGGTTATTTTGATGTTATGTCATACAATTGTCAAAGATGCGGAACAAAGTTCAGAGAATATACAAGCCGTAGAAAACTCCGTTCCGTATTAGTGTTTAAGGATGGCAGATACCGAAAACCCTAGACCAACCATCCACAAATCGAGATTTGCCGACTATAGACATCTTAATTCATCAAGCGAAAAGTAACAGCCTAACAGAAAAGTCTAGTCAACCGAAGAGGTAACAGAACCTGTTTATTTACTCTCAACGCGCGCTAGAAGATGGATTAATTTATGGATATCATGATGACCATTTGACTAGGCTTCAAGCGATACTTCTATTACAGAAGTTGAATAAGTTCGGTCTAGTTGAAGGATTCAAGAGAACTCAAAGCCATTTTGGAAAATCAACCATTAAGTTTGTAGAATAAGAAGGTGAGAAAAGATGAGTGAGAGAAGATACAACAGAAGTAAAAACTACAGATGTCCATCATGTAGTCTAGAATTCAAGAGTGAGGGAGTACCTAGACACTGTCCACGATGTCACTCTATAATTGGGATTAAAGAAAATAATAGGAGATGACGACGCGCGCTGATTTTTCTCTCTATGTTAGCCATGAACATTCGAGAAATCCAAAGAAAGATAAATCTAGTACAGCTTAAATGAAATAAGAGGCGATAGAAGATGGGGAAAGTATATCGATGCCCAAATTGCAATGGAACAGAAATCATATGGAATGCAGGACTTAGAAAAGCTGCATGCCCAAAAGATAAAACACCGGTGAACAACTACAAAACGGAAAATAATGCTTGAAAATATCTTTGACGTTCACGCGCTAACCTTTTCCTCTAAATCTCTGTCTTCCTTGAAATAGATCTCACTCGGACATAAGCGCGCGCTAACCACCACGAACGACGCTGCGGAAAAGTCATAGCTGAACCACGAGAACTAACCAGAATTGCGAACTAAAAGAGGTGAAAAAAGAATGAAGACAGCAAAAGAATGGAAGCTAATTAAGACACATCGTTGCCTGAAATGCGGCGGCAAGTGCAAGGAAGATAAGACTAAGAGAATGATCATTGGTAGATCCTGGTATTGCCCCAAATGTGATGGAAAGCCAGTAGCATTGATGAAGAGACGATTGAATGAAAAAGGTGACAAAATTACCACAACCAAATGATTTTTCTTGCGATATGTATAACGAAGAAGAGGATTATTTCTACGGAAGCGCGCGCGTACGCAAGCAACTTCAGAACAAGCAAAAGAAGCACGAAAAGCAACATTTGACCTTTTGACAAAAACCGATAGTTCAGCAATCGAACATTTTCAAATTCAGGTAGAAAGCATACAGATAGACCGTCCTAACATAATCTTTGGAACTGCTATGATTAAAGCAGGCGAAACGCAAACCAGGGTAAAATTTGCCTGACAGACAGATTCTGCGCGCGCTAGAAAGAGGATTAGGGCCGTCTTTGTATGAGTATCCTGTCTATTTTTCCTTCTGCTAGTTGTTCCTGCAACTCTTTGACGAAGCTGTAGAATTCGTCTGGAAACATGGCGGCTTCTGTGTTCATGTCGAACGTTTTTGTCTGGGCCACCGTGTTGGCGTAAAGGCCGTTCTTAATTCCTTCCACACTAACCCGTACCATACCATCAGCCATAGAAAGAAGAAAGGAAGATAGATTATATACATATCTAACAAGTCAAGGCGTGCACTACTATTTTACTATTGATTGTACTCTGCCGACTTTGCCGTCTATCAGTCGTACCTTGATTCCGTGGGGGTGAGTTGAGCTATTGGTGAGGATATTCTTGACGATGCCCTCGGTTAATTTGCCGTTGCGTTGGTCCTGCTTCAAGACGATTTTTACGCGGATACCAGGTTTGATTTGGCTCCTCTGCTGATTAGGTTGCATTTCTGATAATAGTTTCTTCGCGGCTTATAGTGTATTCGCACTGCTTATCCAAAACGATGAATTGGTGCCGAGGGCAGAGTTTTGTCCCACGCACACAGTTTAATCGTATATTAGCGCGCGCGTTAGTTCTGTTTAAGTGGAATTGCCCAAAAGCTGACGACGTCGCCTTTCACCCATTTGCCGCCCAAACTTCTAACAACATCGCTAATTTCATCCCATTCAGCCTTCAAGTATTGGGTCGGCGTCACTTTGACGTATTCTCCGTCTACCGTGAAACTCAGCAACTTGCGCTGCTCTGGACTGAACTCTTTTTCTATTGCGCTTGTGTCTCGACTTGGTTGAATCGGCGTTTTCTTTGCGGGATTAGATTCAGGTCTGAAGCTTGTCGTGGGCTGAGATTCGGTTTTGGAGCTTGCCGCGTAGACTATATTGAACTCTGGAATTGGATAGGATTCTGCAACGTCTTCAAAACTGTCGCTTCTTACGATTGCGGATACTTGCTTGGAAAACAAGTCGTACTTAATATCCAAAAGCTCAATATCGCTTGGCAGGTTGGAAGTGAAAGACGACGCTTTTCCTTGCAATATTTCCATAATAAACTCAGGACGCAGTTTTATCATTCTCATTTTCATGGTTTTAACCACTCAAAATTGCTTTATTATCTGGTGACAAGTAACTTAAGGGTATTGTAGCGCGCGCTAATGAAGTCAAATAGGTGTTGGAATCATATTTCTTGTTTTTTCAATGATTGGCGATATTTGTTGTAGTTCCCAGAAGTACTTGAGTACTGTTATGCCTCTTTGAGTTACAGCAAAGACTGTTCTGCTTTTCCCCACATTTCTTTCTTCAACAAGATTCTGTTTGATTAGGAAGTCCAGATACCCTCTTAGAACGGCACAATTCACGTTTGCTTTATACATTATATGCGTCAGTTTCAAGGGTCCATGATGAGCCAACACTTTGAGAATGTCAACGTACATCTCGAGTTTAGAACGTCTCATCTTAGAACCCCTTCACTCGTGTGTCTTCAAATGTTACAAGTTCTCAGTATAAGCCACTTATGAATCCAAGATAGGACTTTATCGACCTGATTTCTGCTCATTAACCCAAACTGCTATTTAGAATCGGCACTTGCTTGAGCGCGCGCTCTCTTTTCCAAATCAAGAGTGTGTCGTTAAATGGGATAGTGGAACATTAAACTTATTAACGATACTGTAAATGAATTACACTTATAGAGTCACAACCCACACTGCGACGAATAATACAGCAAGGCGCACGACACATCGTACAGATCGCATGTTTTGCAGGCTAGTTCTTCTTTGTTAGATATTCATGTATTGCTTTCGCCGCTTTTTTGCCTGCACCCATCGCGCTTATGACTGTGGCTTCGCCTGTCACTATGTCGCCGCCTGCGTAAACGCCTTCAATGTTTGTTTTGCCATTCTCGTCTGCCACTATCGTGCCCCATTTTGTTACTGTCAATCCTTCGGTAGTGCTCTGTATTATCGGGTTAGGTGTTCTTCCAATGGCAACTATGACAGTGTCGACATCCATAACAAACTCTGAACCCTTAACAGGAATTGGTCTTCTCCTCCCCGACTCGTCTGGAGGGCCGAGCTCCATACAAATGCATTCCATGCCTTTGACCCAGCCTTTCTCATCGCCGATGAACTTTGTTGGGTTGGCTAGGAACTTGCACGTTATCCCCTCTTCTTCAGCGTTCTCAATTTCCTCCAACCTTGCGGGCATTTCCTCCCTTGAACGGCGGTACACAATGCATACTTCTTCCGCGCCAAGCCGTAGTGCTGAGCGGGCAGAATCCATGGTAACGTTGCCACCGCCAATCACGGCAACCTTCTTGCCAATTCTTATTGGCGTGTCGCACTCTGGAAAAGTGTAAGCCTTCATCAAGTTGACTCGAATCAAGAATTCGTTCGCAGAGTAGATGCCGCCCAGGTTCTCTCCTGGAATCCCCAGAAACTCCGGCAGGCCCGCACCGGTTCCGATGAAAACTGCATCGAATCCACTCTTGAGAAGTTCAGGAATTGTGTGCGTTCTCCCAACGAGACAGCTTGCACGAATGTTTACGCCGAGTTTCCTGACATAATCAGCCTCTGCTTCAACGATGCTCTTGGGCAAACGGAACTCGGGTATTCCGTACATGAGTACTCCGCCAGGTCGGTGCAGTGCCTCAAAAATGACGACCTCATGCCCAAGCTTCACAAGATCAGCGGCCGCGGTGAGACCAGCAGGACCAGCACCTATGACTGCAACTCGTTTGCCAGTCGATGGAGCTTTCTCCGAGCAGGTGATTCCTGTTTGTCTTTCCCAATCCGCCAAAAACCTCTCCAGCCGGCCGATATTGACAGCGTCGCCCGCCTTGCCAAGCAAGCAGACCTTTTGACACTGTTCCTCCTGCGGACACACTCGACCACAAATAGCAGGAAGGCAATTCTTTTCTTTGATCTTCTTTATCGCCCCGCCATAATCTTTTTCCCTCATCAACCTGATGAAAGCGGGAATATCAATCTCGACTGGACAACCTTGCACACACTGAGGCTTCGGACATTGCAGACAACGGCTGGCTTCCACCAAAGCTTGCTCCTCGGTGTAGCCAAGTGCAACCTCGTTGAAGTTGTGTCTACGAATTTCCGGTGCTTGCTTAGGAATTGGAACGGCTTCCTTCTGAAGCTTGGGTTTTGCTTTAGGCTCGCTCATCGTGCTTGCATCTCCTTTCTTGCAGACGTTGCAAGGCCGTCTTTTCCTCTGACACGTATACCATTTGCCTCTTCAGCAACTCGCCGAAATTCACTTGGTGGGCGTCAAACTCCGGACCATCTACGCATGCGAATCTTGTTTTGTCGCCGACGCTGACTCTGCATGCACCACACATGCCCATGCCGTCAACCATGATGGGGTTTAAGCTGACGATGGTCTTGATGCCGTATGGTCTTGTTGTTTCTGCAACAGCTCGCATCATCACGGTCGGGCCAATCGCGTAAACGACGTCAAAAGCGTAGCCTTTCTCAATCAGCATTTTCAAAACGTCACTGACAAAACCCTTCTGGGCCCTTGATCCGTCATCAGTGGAAATGAAAAGTTCATTAGAAACCTTCTTCATCTCGTCCTCAAGAATTATTAATCCAGCAGTTTTAGCCCCAACTATCGAGACCACCTTGCTGCCTGCCTCTTTGAAGGCTCTGGCAATCGGAAACGCAGAGGCAGTACCCACGCCCCCGCCTATGACACACACGGCACAATGCTGCTTTACTTCGCTCGGCTTTCCCAAGGGGCCGAGAACATCAAGCAGAACGTCCCCAACGTTAAGCGCGCCGAGCTTTTCGGTGGAAACCCCCACTTCAAGAAAGATTAGAGTTATCGTACCCTTCTTCCTGTCCCAATCAACAATCGTTAATGGAAATCTCTCGCCTTTTTCATCAATTCTCAGAATGACGAACTGACCTGCCTTGGCTTTTTCAGCTATTTCATGGGCCTCAACCTCTAGCAGCTTTATTTTCGGGGCCAACTCCCTCTTTGAAACGATTCGATGCATATCCCACAGAACCTCTGATAGTTCACGTGTGGAGAAGAATCCTAAGGACTTTCATGCAGATATAAGAGTTTAGGAGCAAGATCCCTAAACATTCCTTTGGCATCGAAACTCCTGTGATGGGTGAACTCGTCATTTGTGATAGTACGGTCTTCTAATGAAACCGTAGGCCTGCAGCGCGGCCGTCATGCCCTGCCCCACAGCCGTTCCAAACTGCTTGACCGGATGATTTGTGACGTCGCCTGCCGCAAAGACTCCATCCAAGTTTGTTCGCTGCCGAGCATCAACAATGATGTAACCCTCTTCATCAACGGCAATACCTGCTTCTTTGGCTATCTGGCTGTTAGGATCTTCACCCACTTGAACGAAAACCCCGTTGACGGGCAATTCTCTGGTTTCGCCAGTGTTTTTGTCAAGCAGTATGACATTTTGGACAACCTTGTCGCCGCGTATCTCCTTTATCTCGGTGTTCCACAGAATCTCAACGTTCTTTGCATTCTGCAGACTTTGAGAAAGGGCCTCTTCACAACGGAACGCTCCCCTCCTGTGAACAATTTTCATCTCACCCACAATGCCTGCTAAATAGAGAGCTGTCATCACAGCAGAATTCCCGCCGCCCACGACAAGCACACTTTTTCCCCTGAAAAATGGCCCGTCGCAAACTCCACAGTAGCTGACGCCTCTCCCACGAAATTCCTTCTCGCCTGGAACACCGAGTTGACGGTAATGGCTTCCAGAAGCAACTATCACGGCCTTTGTCGCGTAGATTGCCTTCTGGGTTTGCACACGCTTCATTTCATTCTTGAGATCAAGGCTGACAACTGTTTCAAGTTCTTTCAGCGTCACTCCAGCGTTCTTAGCGTGAGCCACCATCTTCTGCGCAAGCTCACTTCCGCTGATACTTGGAAAACCCAGATAGTTCTCAACCGTAGACGCATCTAACGCCGTACCTCCGGCGAACTTTTCTTCAAGAACAACCGTCTTAAGGCCACTTCTGACACCATAAATTCCAGCCGTCAACCCTGCGGCACCCGCGCCGATGATCACGAGCTCTAGTTCTTCCATGTAGAACCTCCTCAACACTGGTTCTTATTGAGGATGATGCATATCAATCATTCCGAGCATTTGGAGTTTTTTCGTTCTGCGCGACCACTAGCAATCAACACAAACCAGCGCGCCCACTTAGCCGAAGACTGTCAAGATGTATCTGATTCTGAATGGGATGCTCATTGTCCAAATTGCCGCCCCCCACTCAAAAGCCTCGTGGAATTGAGTAAAAAAAGCTTCAAACCAACATGCTTCAACAATGTTTTGAGGCTCAAAAAAACCCGAATTTAGTACTCAAGAGCAGGGGCTCCCAAGCCAAGGCGAGCTGGCAACGACGCGTTCAACTCCCGCTTCAGTTTGAGGCTCAAAGAAATCACGGTTTGAGTACTCAAACACAAGGGCTCCACACCAACATGTCCAAGCGCGCGCTTTACAGTGCTAGGTTGAGCAGTTCGGCAATGTCCATGATTTGGATTTTGCCCTCCGCGCCTGTTGTCTTGACAGCATCTTCGAACGTTAATAGGCAGTATGGACAGGCCGTAGCTAGAATTTCTGCACCCGCCTCGACGGCATCTTTCACGCGGGTTTCTGCCAGGCGTGGGCCTGGGATGTCAACCCACATTCTTCCGCCGCCTCCTTCGCAGCAAACGCTTCGGGCTCTGGAACGATCAAACTCCAGCAGTTTGACGCCTGGGACGCTTTCAATAGCCTTTCTCGGCTCTTCGTAGATGCCGTTTTGCTTGCCCAAGAAGCAGGGATCGTGGTAGATTACTTCCTTGTTCACTTCTTTTGAGAAAGTAAGCTTTTTCTCTTCAATCAGCTTGGCCAGCAGCTGCGTGTGATGTTGGATCTCGAAGCTTGTCTGGTTGTACCTGTTCTTAAACGCGTGATAACCGTGCGGACAGCTCGTTACTGCTTGTTTTACGCAGTACTTGTTGAGGGTTTTCATGTTTTCTTCTACCAGAAAATCGAACAGGCCTTTTTCACCCATGCCGTAGACCTCGCTTCCGCAGCAATTCTCTTCGTCGCCTAGGACGCCGAAGTTCAACCCTGCCTTTGTTAGGACGGTTGCTAGGCTTTTTGCGACGTTTTGAACTCTTGGATCATAAGCCGATGTGCAACCGACAAAAAATAGTGTGTCTGCACCCTGTGAGATGTGTTTGATGTTCATGCCTTGCATCCATTCGGACCGTTTGTTGCGTATTCTTCCCCATGGGTTGCCGTTCTTGAATATGCTTTCTAACGCATCTCGGATGGTTGGTGCGATTTGTCCTTCTTCAACAGCTATACCGCGGATATCAATCAAAAACTCGTATGGATTCAAGTCCTTTGGGCAACGGACGCCGCACGTGCTGCAGGTCGTGCAACTCCACAGCTCGTTCTGCGAATGCTGAGTCAGTTTCCCCATTGTGGCAACTTCGCGCATGTACTTTCTGACGTTTAAATTTGCTTTGCGTGCAACTGGGCAGCTTCCTGTGCATGTTCCGCACTGAATGCATTCGAGGAGCTTGTGTTTCTGAGTTAGCTCTTGAGCGTTCATGTTGTCCATCACTTTTGAATGAATGGGGAGCATAAGATTATTAAAGCGTTTTCCCGTGAATTGTTTGAAACACATCATGGAAAAGGAGATTTAATCGATGGAGAAGAAATCGCCTAAAATCGGCGTTTTCGTCTGTGAATGTGGCGGCAACATAGGGGAAGTCGTGGATGTTAAGGCAGTTGTTGACACTGTTAAGACTTGGGAAGGTGTTGCCGTAGCCAAATATCACAAGTATCTATGCTCAAAGCCGGCTCAGGAGATGATTCTTGACGCCGTGAAAAAGGAGAGTTTAGACCGTGTCGTAGTTGCGAGTTGTACGCCGCGTATGCATCTTGCCACTTTTCAGAGTGTTTTGGAACGAGCAGGCCTGAATCCGTTCATGCTTGAATTCGTGAACATACGAGAGCAGGACTCGTGGATTTTGGGGCCACATCCTTCGCTCGAAGCGACGAAGAAGGCCATCAGCCTAATAAGAGGCGGCTATGAGAGAAGCCGCGAGCTTGACCCGTTGCAGCTCATAAGCGAGAAAGGGTCGAGAGAGATTCTCATCATCGGCGGAGGCATTTCAGGCATCACCTCTGCCCTTGAGCTCGGGTACCTGGGTTACAAGGTTCACCTTGTTGAAAGGAAGCCCAGCATCGGCGGTAACATGGCCAAACTAACAAAAGTGTTCCCAACTTTGGATTGTGCACAGTGCATTTTAACGCCAAGAATGGCAGAAGTGGGTAGAAACCAAAACGTCAACTTGTACACTTACGCAGAAGTGCAAGAGGTCAGCGGGCGACCGGGCAACTACGACGTGAAAGTGCACATGAAACCTCGAGGCGTAGAAGTTCAAAAGTGCAGAAGCTGCGGCGTCTGTGCCAAAGTTTGCCCAGTTACAGTTCTAGACGAGTTCAACGAGGGCTGGTCGCAACGGAAAGCAGCCTACATCGAGTTCCCACAGGCCGTGCCTTCAGCCTACACCATTGACTTCAACTCGTGCACAAAATGCGGAAAATGTGAACAGCTCTGTCCATCAAAGGCCATAAGCTTGACAGATCAGGGATGCACAGTCGACCTGCACGTTGGCGGCATAATAGTGGCCACGGGCTATCAGCTCTATGATGCCAAAAAACTTGATGTCTACGGTTATGGCACGTACAAAGACGTCATTACAATGATGGACTTGGAACGATTTGTCTCTGCAACCGGGCCGACAGGCGGCTACATCAAGAAGGCTGACGGCACCGACGTCAAACGCATGGCAATCGTGCTCTGTGCGGGTTCCAGGGACAAGAACTACATCTCGTACTGCAGTCGAATCTGCTGCATGTACTCGTTGAAGCAAGCGTTTGTGCTGAAGAAAATGCTCGGCATAGACGTGACTATTTACTACACGGACATCAGGGCAACTGGCAGGGGCTACGAGGATCTTTACTGGCGTGACCAAGAAGCCGGCGTCAGCTTCATCCGTGGCAAAGTTGCTGAAGTCTACAAGAACAGCAAGAATGGCAAACTCGTCGCTGTCGCGGAAGACACGATAACAGGCGAATTGACCGAAGAAGAGTTCGACATGATCGCCTTGGCCACGCCCATGGTTCCGCCCTCAGGATTGAAAGAACTTGCTGACAAAATGAAAGTTCCCATCGGCGAGGATGGCTTCGTAACTGAAAAGCATCCGAAGCTCGACCCCGTCGATTCATTAGTCACAGGTATCTTCGCTTGTGGCTGCGCACTAAGTCCTAAAGACGTTAGAGACACTGTTTCAGACGGCTTAGCTGCGTCCGCAAAAGCGGCTTTGTTCCTGAAGAGTGACTACGTTACCACAAGTCCTGAGAAAGCTTTTGTCATCAGCGACTTGTGCAACGGCTGCAACGCCTGTGTTCCAGTCTGTCCCACAAACGCCATCAGCGTGCAGGACGGTAAAGCCAAGATTGACCCGTTCCTGTGCACAGGTTGCGGTGCATGCATACCAGTGTGTCCTCAGGAAGCTATCGATTTCAAGAACGCGACGACTAAGCAGATAACCGCAAGTTTGAGAGGAGTGCTCGCAGAAAAACAGCCAGGCGAAGTTAGAGTCGTTGCGTTCGTCGACAAAAACGTCGGCTATACAGGCATGGACTTCTTAGGCTTAGATCGCACAAACTATCCCGAAAACATCCGTATCGTGCCAGTTCCTACGACAGCTATTCTCGGGTTGAAACACCTGCTCTATGCCTTCACATACGGGGCTGACGGCGTATTGGTCATCGAAGGGACTCAGGAAATCGATGAAAAGTTTACGAAGAGAAGAATGCTCGACGTGGGGAAGGAGCTCGGGAAATACGGAATCGAAAACATGCGAGTACGTTACAGCTATGTTCCGCTGCCAGTCTACAAGAAAGCAGCAGAGCTTTTCACCATGTTCACTGACAGAATCAAGAAATTCGGGCCACTTCCCGATGAAAAACGTACTGCGATCAAGGAGAAACTTGGGTAGGCGCGCGCGTTTCTTTTCTAATCACATGTTCTGTCGGTGTGAGGTTAAATTGGACAGTGGGACGTTAGATTCACATGCACCGGACTAACTCTCTTCTAAACTGATTAATATCTCAACTGCTTTTTTCACGAAGTGGGAGCATTTTTCTTCGCGGACGTTTGACTTTCGCATTCTGTCGAGTTCTTCAGGATTAGTCAAATCATACCCGATGAGTTCTCTGCAGAAGGGGCTACCGCATTCTTCCACAAATTGATCGTAGAATTTCAGAGCAATCTCGTATGCTTTCTCTTTTTCTATCAAGACTGTCTTGTTGGTTCCACGTTTCAACCCTATGGCCATTATGGCGCCTGTTAACGCTCCACAAAGTGAGCCACGTCTCCCGATTCCCCCTCCAAAAGCTGTGGCGATTCTTGGGATAAACCTGTTCCTGCGAATGCCATAATATTCCTGCATGGTCAGCAGGACGCTTTGGGCACAGTTGTAGTCTTGCCTGAAGTAATTTGCTGCTTTTTCCGAGAATTGGCTTGTTTGTTGTTTCACGGTCGGGGTTTCCTCATTTTGAGTACTGTGATTTTCATCTTATATATGCTCGCTGTGTTTCATTGGGTTTCTGGTTTGGAAAGAAGGATATTTCCGTAAGTGGCGCGCGTCGACTGTAAGACTATTCTGCTGCATAAAATGTCTCAGTGGCCGAGAGGAACGTGTTCACAAAATCTCTGCCCAGAATAGGTTTTTCCTGGTGTGGAAAACGCTTGGAAATTTGGCTGTCGTATTTGAAGATTGCTTCCGTTTTTCTTGCCAACTCCCTATGCACATCAACCACGATCACTTTCACCCCTGAATGAGGCGGATTCCTGTTCCACACAGGATACTCGTACATCTTGGTCAGCAGGTTACTTTCATCGAAGCTGGATCTAACGATTTCGTAGGTCGCACGGTGATCTTCATTGCTGTCCTCTCTGTACGGCACATAAACTTCAACAGGCCGTATTTGACGGAGAATCTGAACAATTCTTGCCTTTGCCTCTGTCATGTGCTGGCTTAACCTGTTGTCCTCAAACTCGAGAAGGACTAGGTTCTTAGGGTTGACTCCCAAGACTTTGGTAGCCTCGTTGAACTCTGTAGTGCGCATCTTTGCTATTGTCTCAGTCGAAGGTTCCTGGATTCCAAGTACGAGGTCATGAGAATGACGCCCATCTGTCATAACGACGATGTGAACATCGTATCCTTCTCGGATTCTCCTCATGATAGTTCCGCCGCACGCTAACGTCTCGTCATCAGGATGTGGAGCGAACACCACCATCTTATTGGCAGTCATGCTACTCAGTCTCTCGATGTAAAACATGGGGCTTCTAATACTAGAATCTACTAGCGTGGCGAACTAAAAAGATAGCGTGCTGCAGGAGACTGTCTCCCTCGATTGAAGATCCAAGCATCTATCATTCGAAGGAGTGGACGCATGGTTATTCAAGTAAACCTTAAGCCAGCAATAACCTTCTAATCATATCAGTGAGAGGCTATGACCAGGGCATTGTATCTGGAGGACAGTTACCTCAAGGATTGTGACGCGATTGTTGTTTCGGTGAAGGACGAGAAGTACGTGGTTCTGGATCAGACGATCTTTTATCCTAAGGGCGGCGGTCAGCCATGTGACACGGGAAAGATCATCCGTGGAAACGAGGTTTACAACGTTGTTTATGTTGGCAAATTCTCCGGCGAAATCAGCCATGAAGTGGACCGTTCCGGCTTGAAGGCAGGCGATAAAGTTCGCTGCGTACTCGACTGGGACCGCAGGTACAAGCTTATGCGAAGCCACACCGCAGCTCACCTCTTCGCTTCATTGTTATGCGATGGCACGGGCGCGCTCGTTACCGGCAACCAGCTTGAAACAGGCAAAATTCGCTTCGACTTCAGCCTGGAACAGTTCAACCCTCAAATCCTCGAAGAATACGTGGCTAAAACAAACCAACTGCTCAAGAAAGATACATCTGTGAAATCGTACGAGCTTCCCAAAGAAGAAGCCCTCAAAATCCCGGGCGTAGTGAAAATGGCCGAAGCCTTCCCGCCTGACATCCCCCGCCTCCGTATCGTAGAACTAGTCAACCTCGACAGACAAGCCGACGGAGGAACACACGTCAAAAACCTGAACGAGGTCGGCCAAGTAAAACTGCTCAAAACCGAAAACAAAGGGAAAAACAACCGAAGAATCTACTTTACCTTAATGCCGTAACCTTAAACCGAACATGAACCGCACGAAGAATTGAGCCAAAAAAATCACGGGTTGAATACCTCAGACAAAGGGCCCTACGGCACGCGTCTACAACCGCATGCTTACGAAGCATTCGACAAGATTCACTCCCCTGTTTTCCGACCCCCTCATGGAGTCAGCCTGCTTCTTTGGGCAAGATTCCGGTTTCCCGTAGCACGGAACGGACCAGCATCCTTGCATCTCTGTCAATCGCTAGGAGCAATGCCGCGCACATTGCTGCTCCCGTTAACAGGGTGGCAAAGGTCCAACCTAATGTTACCGGGTGAGGAAGCGCGTACAGAGTGGCTGCGGTGATTGTCGAGGCGAGAACGTAGTTTCCTATGCTTCTCCAGGGGACGGCTATTCTCACTGATGTGCGCATGACAATGTACGTGAGGAATAGCGCGATGGCGTGGCCGACCATGATGATGGTTGCCACGTAGACGGCTGCTTGCACGGGTTGCCCGTTCGCGAGCTGGGTTAAAACGTAAAATGCTGTTGGCAGTGTGATGGCGGCCTGCACGTAAGGCAGGGTCAACAGTTTGAACATCCTGCTTCTCACGAGTTTTTTGAGCGGTATCTTTGCTTCTTCGTCCAGTTTTTCAACGCCGAAGAGCACGGAGGTGTAGAACTGGGATACCAGAGAAATGAGGGCGTCGAATGTGAGCAGAATGAGCACGGGTGAGGCTGCACGGTAGGACACATTCAGAACGGTTAAGAGCGACTGGGACATCGAGATGACGATTGATGCCATGGGAAGCGCAAACATTAGGACTGTTCTGAGCGATGCCGTTATCTCTTTCAGGCTGTTTTCCGCTAGAAGTTTCGGGTAGAGTGCAAAGGCTAGGGATGAGGAGTAGCCGATGATGCCCGCGAACGTTGCTGCTGCCTGGTAGTCGGCGCGCGCTGTTTGGCTGCCGTAGACGAGGAGCAGGATGAACACGAAGGCGGCCAGTTGCCCTCCGACGGCGTTGTACAATATTGCCGTTGAGCCTTTCAGCCATTCTCTGATGTAGTTCCATCGGATTTTTTTTCGGAGATCGTTCGACAAGAGTCTCAGGTAGTAGAATGCTTGGAACGAGGCTGACAGGATGAGGCTGAGCATTGCGCCCAGGAACGGTTGCTGGAACCTCACGATGAGCAGGTATGCTAGGGCGAGTTTGCACGCCTCTTCTATCAGGAGGCCGTATCCGATTGCTTGGGGTTTCTCTGCGCGTAGGCAGGATTCGAGGATGCTGATGAGGGGTAGGGTGATTATCTGGGCTGAGGCCAGGAGGTAGATGGCGATGTAGGTTTGGCTGATGTGAAGGCTGCCCGTCATGAGGGGGACTAGGGGGATGTAGATCGCGGCTGATGCTGTGGCTACGATGAGGTTTGTGAGGAGCGCTGTTTTGGCGGCGCCTTCTTTTCCGCGAGCGACGAACCGGGTTGCCCAGAACGGGATGAAGCCTGAGAAGAGTAGAAAGTAGCCTGTTAAGTCGAAGATGTTTGACCATACGCCGTACTGCGGTTTTGTCATGTTTCTCGTGAGCAGAAGAATGAACGCCATGCCCGTGGCTACGCTTATTATCTGGGCCGTGAATATGATGAGGCCTGAATACTGGATTCTTAGCTCGCTTCTGGCCACGGTTTTCACTTTCTCAGGCTTTTGTCTGATTAGCGGGGTTGAGGTTTGAAAACTTTTGCTGTTTCAAGAAGCTTGGCATTCCATCTCTTGGAGGGCTTCAACGTGCAAGGGTGCAAGGATGTTCACGCCTTGCTCCTTTTGTTGCATGTTGGGATCTGAGCCCTTGTGTTTGAGTACTCAATGCGTGATTTCTTTGAGGCTCAAACTGAAGCGGGGGTTGAACGCGTTGTTGCCAGCTCGTGTTGGCTTGAGAAGCCTTGTGTTTGAGTACTTAATCTGTGATTTCTTTGAGTGTCAAAACGTTGTTGTGGTTTGTTGGTTGCGATGTTGAATTTGCGTCCTTGTGTTTGAGTACTCAAGCGGTGGTTTTTTTGAGGCTCGCATTCTTTGTTGGGTTGATGTTGGGAAACTGGGGTTTGTGAGCGAAAGTTATATGAAAACATTCTGTTTAATCATGCTCAAAGTTTGGAGTGGAGTATGTTGGATGTGGTCGTGTGTGTGAAGCATGTTCCTGAGACGGCGGAGGCGGAGTTGAGGATTGATGCTTCGGGTAGGGCTGTGGACAAGGCGGGCTTGGTGTTTGACATCAACGAGTGGGATGATTATGCTTTGGAGGAGGCGGTTCGGGTGAAGGAGAAGCTGGGTGGAACGGTGACGGCTGTAACTATGAGTGGGGATGATTCTGACACGACGTTGAGGAAGTGTTTGGCCCGCGGGGCGGACAGGGCGATTAGGCTGACGGATCCGAAGTTTAATGATTCTGACTGTTATGCTGTGGCGAAGATTTTGCACAGTGTGATTAAGACGTTGCATTTTGATTTGATTCTGACGGGGATGCAGGCGGGTGACGATGGTCAGGCCGCGGTTGGGCCGATTCTTGCTGAGATGCTGAAGGTTCCTCATGCTACGATGGTTAAGAAAATCGAGTTCGGAGCTGGCTCGGTGAGGGTTAATCGGGAACTCGAAGGGGGGTTGGAGGAGCAGGTTGAAGTGAAGTTGCCCGCTTTGCTTTCGGTTCAGACCGGGATCAACGAGCCGAGGTATGTTTCGATTATGGGTATCAGGAAGGCGATGCAGAAGGAGATAAAGCTCATGGGTTTGGCTGACACCGGCTTGGCGGAGAGTGAAGTTGGCGCGGCGGGTTCATGGGTTACGGTTGAGAAGATGTATGTTCCGCCGGTGGAGAAGCAGGCGGAGTTCATCAAGGGAAGCCCGGATGAAATCGCCGCGAAAATCACTGAGATAATGAAGGCTAGGGGGCTGATTTGAGATGGCTGAAATCTTCGTTCTGGCAGAGCATCGGCAGGGGCAGATGAGAGACATAACCTATGAGATGCTGACGAAAGCCCGAGAGGTTTGTGAAAAAACAGGCTCAGAACTCACGTGCGTTCTTCTGGGCAAGAGCATGAAGGAACACGCGGTGACGCTGGCGGATTACGCGAAAAAGGTTGTACTGGTTGACGATGGGAAGCTTGAGAACTTCAACTCTGAAGCTTACAAAAAAGTCTTGTCAGCCCTAATCACGCAGCACAAGCCCGCGCTCGTCATGATGGGCCACACGTCCTACGGCGTGGACCTGGCCCCGAGGTTGGCGACATCGTTGAACCTGCCGCTCGCGACGGACTGCATAGACTTGGCACTCGAAAACGGCACGTTCACGGTGACACGTCAGATGTTCGGTGGCAAGGTGAACGTCAAAGCCGTTGCCCGAAAGGCCGAAACCTACTTGGCAACTGTGCGTCAGGCAACGTTCGCGCCGCAGAAACCGTCACCGCCCGCGAATGGACAAATCGTCGAGACACCTTCGCCGTTGACTGAGGAGATTACTGAGAAACGGTTCTTAGGGTATGTTCTGCCGCCGCCGGGAGGCGTTGACATCACCGTTGCCGACACGCTCGTGGGTGTGGGCCGCGGGATAAAAGACGCTGCTAACGTGCCGATGGTGGATGAGCTGGCGAAAACCATGGGTGGTGTGCTTGCTTGTTCGCGTCCCATCGTGGACAAGGGTTGGCTTCCCACTGACCGCCAGGTGGGCACGTCAGGGAAAACTGTGAAGCCTAAGCTCTATCTTGCGCTCGGAATCAGCGGTGCTTTTCAGCACGTGCTCGGGATGAAGGGCTCGGACTTGATTATAGCGGTGAACAAGGATCCGAAGGCTCCGATTTTCAGTTTTGCTGACTATGCTGTTGTGGAGGATTTGTTCAAGGTTGTTCCTGCCTTGAAAAGCAAAGTATATGAATGGAAGACGCAGAAGACCTGCAAGTAACATGGGAGGGAGAGGGTTATGGATTTTAAGCTGAATGATGAGCAGAAGGAGATTCAGCGTGCGGTGCGCGAGTTCTGCACTAAAGAGTTCACTCCGGAACTGGCCTTGGAACTTGATCAGAAGGAAGAGTTTCCGATGGCGCTCTACAAGAAAGCTGCACAACTCGGGTTCACGAGCATGCGTATACCGCAGGAATACGAAGGACAGGGGTATGGCGTGCTGGAAGACTGTTTGGTGGTTGAGGAAATGTGCCGCGCAGATCCGGGTCTGGGAGTTGCGGTTTCGCTTGGAAACCTCATGATTCCGGACGTGCTGCTGAAGCACGGCACTGAGGAGCAGAAGAGGAAGTACATTCCGCCGTTGGCAAAGGGTGACAAGATTGCGGCTGCGGCTTTTACTGAGCCTGAGCATGGGAGTGACATAACGCGGATGGATTCTACGGCTGTGAAGAACGGGGACGAGTGGACGATTAACGGGGCTAAGGAGTTCATAACGAACGCGACCACGGCTGACACGTTTATCCTGCTTTGTCAGAGCGACCCAAATGCTCAGCCTTCGCACAGGGGTCAGAGTTTGTTCTTGGTTGAGAAGGGTGCGTGCGGGTTGGAGGCGACGAAGCTGCACGGGAAGATGGGTATCAAGCCGTGTGTGACGGGTTCGCTGAGCATGGCTGATTTGAAGGTGCCTGAGGCTAATGTTGTGGGTGAGCAGGGGAAGGGGTTCTATTACACGTTGGAGTTGTTCGATGGGACACGGATTACGGTGGCAGCTCAGGCTGTGGGTATGGCGCAGGGCGCGTTCGAGCGGGCGTTGGCTTATGCGAAGAGTCGGAAGCAGTTTGGGCAGGTGATAATGGGGTTTGAGGGTGTGAGTTTCAAGCTCGCAGAGATGCTGATAAAAATCGAGTCTGCACGGTTGATGATGTACAAGGCGGCTTGGCTTTACGACAAGGAGAAGCCGAACGCTGTTGCCACGTCGATGGCTAAGGCGTACGCGAGCCGTGTTGCCATGGAAGTTACGGATGATGCCATACAGGTCTTTGGGGGCTACGGTTACCTAGCGGACTATCATGTTGAAAGGTTCCACCGATGCGCGAAGATAACGGAAATCTACGAGGGGACGAGTGAGATTCAGAAGTTCACGATAGCCAACTACTTGGCCAAACAGTAGCGCGCTGCATGTTGATTTGAGTCAGTCATTCATGTTGACGTGTGAGCCCTTGCTTTTGAATACGAAATCCGTGTTTTTTGTGACTCAATCCGTCGGGCAGCGCGCCAGGCCTGTTAGTCATGGAGAATGGCGTGTTGGTTGTAACATCACCAGACGTTGAAATGTCTCCCGAAGTCCTTACAAATAGTCTGCTTTTCGTCTACTTTGATATACCGAATTAGAACACTACAATCTTGACCTTAAACCTTCTGAAAGAGCGTGTTTCCCTTCGCAAAATCCCATTTTTTTCCATATTGATTGAGCCTCAGCTTCATGGTGAGCATTGGTGTGGTTCTGTAGGGTTGTTTTTGGATATTGATTCTGTGTTCACAAGTGTTAAGTCAGAGGGAGACCTTCAAAACAATGCTCCAGTGTACAGCTGCGTAATGATTAGCTTAGAGGATGATTCGCATGGTCGAATCTGTCGTCGAGTCTCAAGCTGAGACAGTCATAGATTCCACTGAAAAAAAGATTCGTGTCTTGCATGTTGACGATGAGCTTGCTTTGCTGAAGGTTGCGAAGCAATGTTTGGAGATGCAGGGTCCGTTTCGAGTGGATACTGCAAGCTCTGTTAGAAAAGCGTTAGCGAAGCTTGAGAAGGAGCGGTATGATGCGGTCGTTTCGGATTATCAGATGCCTGGAAAAGACGGTCTGGAATTTCTGAAAGAGCTGAGAGAGAGCGGAAACAGTGTTCCCTTCATCATGTTTACGGGAAAGGGAAGAGAGGAAGTTGCGATAAGAGCCCTTAACCTCGGAGCCAACCAGTACCTCAACAAAACAGGAGAAACTGAGACTGTTTACACGGAACTGGCCCATACCATAGCAGAACTGGCTAAAACCAAGAAAGCAGAAGAGCTGCTTAGACTGTCTGAAGAAAGGTACAGGAATCTCTTCGAAAACGCAAAGGACGTTATCATCCTATTTGACCTGAAAGGAAACGTGACTTCCGCCAACAAAGGGGCGGAAGAATATGGCTTCAACAAGAATGAGATACTTGGAAAGAATATGCTCAAGTTCGTCTTCAAGAGATATTGGCCGAAACTGCTCAAAGACATTGCCCAAATAGCTTTGGGAAAAACAGCAGAGGGCAGAATTGAAATACACACGCCGAAAGGAGACAAGATAGCAGAGTATAAGAGCAACCCAATATTCTCCGGCAACAGAGTTGTGGGAATACAAACCATTCTAGAAGACACCACCGAACACAAGAAAGCAGAAGAGACTTTGAGAGAATCTGAGGAGAAATTCAGAAACTTGTTTGAAAGCGCTATGGACGCGATAGTTACGTTAGACCTGAAAGGAAGCATTACCGCAGTAAACAGTTCCGTATTGCGTTTTGGTTACGAGAAAGAAGATCTAGTGGGAAAGAACATTCTGGATTTTGTGTCCAAAGAATACTGGCCAGCAGTTGTCAGGGATTTCTCAAAGGTCGCTCAGGGAGAGCCTGCCAAGAATGAAGTCGAACTAGCTGTCCCTGCAGGAAAGATTCTTGTGGAATACTACGCGGGTGCTATAGTAAAGGAAAACAATGTTGCTGGAGTGCAAATAAATATAAGAGATGTAACTGAACGCAAGAAAAGCGAGGAGTTGCTGAGGGAGTCTGAGGAAAGGTTTAGGGGCTTGTTCGAAAGCATTCAAGACCCTGTAGGTATCTTCGTTGGAAAAGAAGGGCATCTGATAGACTACAACACAGCATTTAAGAAATCATCCGGATATACTGATGAAGAACTGAAAGGCAAAGTGTTCTTGGATTTTGTCCACCCTGACGATTGCGCTATGGTTCTGGAGAAATATCAAACAGAATATTCAGAAGACAAATTTCCCATGATATACGAAATAAGGGGAGTGAACAAGAAAGGAGAATGTATTCCACTTGAGCTCAGCGTTAGCACGTATAAGAAGAAAGGCAAAGTCATTGGTATAGAAGTTATACATAGAGACCTGACTGAACGTAAGAAAGCAGAAATGTCCTTGAGAGAAAGCCAAGGAAGATTTGAAGGGTTGTTCCAGGGCAACCCTGAGGCTGCAGCCTATCTTGGCCCAGACTATCACATACAGGACGTTAACCCTCGGTTTGAGAAGCTTTTCGGATATTCTCTTGAAGAAGTTGAAGGCAAGCATATCAACGATGTAGTGGTTCCAGATGACAGGAGAGAAGAAGGAGAGACCTTGGACAGAGATGCTAGAAAGGGATACGTCTACAGAAACACTGTCAGAAGAAAGAAGGATGGATCGCTGGTTCAGGTGTCTGTATCGGCTGCTCCAATAGCAAACGAGAGCGGCGTCACAGGGATCGTCGCCATGTACAAGGATATTTCCGACTTGAAGAACGCCGAGAAAAGGATGGACGTGATGAACGAGAAGT
>Ga0315279_10000364_pt1 | contig 93270 bp, 90 predicted proteins | sample YL17G06_20_MG_FD_203694 | JGI IMG/M metagenome (GOLD analysis project Ga0315279, IMG submission 203694) | Sediment microbial communities from Yellowstone Lake, YNP, Wyoming, USA - YL17G06_20 | ecosystem: Environmental > Aquatic > Freshwater > Lake > Sediment | place: USA: Wyoming | collected...
ACGAAAAACCCGGGCGGCTGTCCCCATGTCGTCCACTTGATATATAATGTTTTCATCAGCGTCGCTTCGCTCCGCACTCTGGACGGCATGACCGGACAGAGTGGACGATTTCACCGGACTACGCACTACCGTGACGTTCATAGTTATGCCCGTCCCAATAGTCATCCCCAGCTAGAAGTGTTGCAGTTTCTACGCTGTACCGCTTGCGGTCAATTATTCGTGTAAACTTGTCGGGGGAGTTCATTTCGTTGCTTCCTTTCGGCGGTCTATGCCGCCTGGGTAAGTCCGGCCTGTGCCGGTGATTGGGGTCTATGCCCGCAAAGAAAAGTATAACCTTTTCCAGGCATAAGTCAAGCGGTCAATATCTCTCCGCTTCTCCCTGGGGGGATGTATGTCACCCGATTCGATTCGGTTGCCCATACCCCCACCTGTGACATAGTGCGGATTGACGTGGTCTTTTTCGGCGGCAAAATCTCTTGAGTTTCCCCAACATTCTGGCACCAGTGCCAGAATGTCTGTTCTTGCTCCCTGTCTTTCCCGCGCCGCCTCTTCATAGAACGGCAATAGATCAACCGCTATACATGCACGCGGGGAGGCTATTCGGGTGACAACGATATCACCTTTTTCGTCAAGCCCCGCGCGCCTGGGGTGAACTGAGTTGTTTCGCACAAGTGCGAAACAACCCATGCACCTCCACGCGCGCGTGGGGTGTACTGGCAAGTTCTTTCTAACGCGTTAGAATCATTCCCGGAAGGCTGCACCTCCACGCGCGTGTGGGGTGTACTGGCAAGCTGACAATGATGTCAGCTTGCCAGAAGTTCTCCCCTCGCGCGCCTGGGGTGTACTAATTTGCGTTATTTGATAGGCCTATCAAATAACCTATTCCCTCGCGCGCCTGGGGTGAACCTCAAATTTGTTAATCGATTATCAAATTCAACCAGGCTACACCCCCACGCGTGGGTATCAAACGGTTTCTTCTTCCGACGTGGGAGCAGGTGCAACGCCGTCAAGGATTGGATTAAATTCCATGTTATAGCGTTTCATTACTGTCGCCTGCTCAGCTACGCGGACGGCATATTCGGCTTCAAGCCTCCCGAATGTTCCTTCTGGGGTTTCGTCAGCCGTTTGCCCGAAGTCAACTTGCAACTCGCCTGTTAAGGGGTCGGGCCGAATACCCTCGAAGACACGCGCTATAACGTTCTCACCCTGGTACGATGCTTCCTCTCCGACATCTTCAGCAATTTTTTGCGTCACGCGCATAGTGTCCGCCAGGTCTTCGAGGCGCGCGCGCCGAAGGTTTTCATACCCGGCCATCTCATTGGAATCAGCCGCTCCTGCGCTTTCGGCCATATCCTCACGAAGTTCGAGCCAGGCCAGATCGGGGCCGGTATTCGCTGGGAAGGTCTCAGGCGCAACGTCAATCCAGGCGCGTATCCTAAAACGGTCGCCGGATTCTTTTACCTGTTTCCATTTTTCCATGATTCGTTGGGGATCGCCAGCGGCCAGGGCAAGGGAGGATCGCACCCTCACCTCTTCGTACCTGAGCCTCTCGTAATCCATTGACTCGGACTCGATAGATTTCAACGCCGATTTAACGCGAGAGAGTCGCGCAACCTCCAGCGCGCCGAGGACGGCCTGCTTGCGTAGTGGGCCTACAAGCCCTGAGAGCACGGCCAGCTTTTCAGCCTTCAACGCGGCCAGGGCTTTGGTCTTTCCCAACTGTGTTAGCTCGTCAGACTTTTTGACGGCTTCACTCTTTTTCTCGAAGTCCTCCCTTATTTGCAAAACTTGATTGTAAGTATCCATGTTCGTTTTTCTCCTTGTCACTTGTTGGATGAGTCTATCCTTTTTAGCCGCATCCTTAGCTCAACGTCCAGCGCTCTCAGCCTCTTGTCCTTCCCAAAATCAGTCAAATCGTCATTCCTTCTAATGGCTAAGGCCCTGGCCTCAAAGTCACGGCGAAGTTTCGAGATTCGCTCTAAATCTTTTTCGTATTCTTTCATGGTTTACTCCTTTTTTGATTGGTTGTATTCTTTCCAAAACTTTCCTTCGATTTGTTGGTTGTAAATTTTCCAGAACAAATCCCCAGAAGGGTGCAGCAGGTCATCTTGACTTGGTACAGCAACAGGATTAAGGTAGTTATTAATGGTCGCAATCGCGCGAATATGCACAGTCGAGTTTGCCATTCGTGAGGCGGTAGCGTTTGCCATTGACAGGGCTACTAGGGCGTCAATCTTGCGGCTTGCCTTTTCCTTTGCCAGCCGGATACCGCGCGGCGTTTCTATCGTGATCGCATTCCTTACCGCTTCGTCAAGATCGGGGCTTTTGTAGTGCCTCACCTGCCCGGATATAATCGCATTGAATAGGGCGGTATCAGCCTCTATCCGCCGCATGGTCTGGGGCATTTCGTGAAGGCGGATACCGGCCTTCTCCCAGCTTCGCGCCACGGCTGCCATTTGCCAGGGATCGTAAACCACGCAAGCCACATTCCCAGCCTTGTATAGGTTTAAGACTTCCTGCCCTATGGTCGCCTCCAGGTCTATGGTTGGCTTTCCGAAACGAATACCAGCGACTTTACGCGGCTTCCATACTCTGACAAGCCTCACGTCCCCGCCGTCCATTCCGACAAGGGCGGTGTAGTCGTGGGTTGTACTAGCATCCGCCCCTAAGGTCAGCTTCACCCGTTCACCTGGAGCCAGGGCATGAACGTCCGGGCTGTAACATGCTTGCCATTGCTCCTCAGTCACGAAGGCGGATTCGCCGCTCGTTCGTTGGTTGCTGTGCATCCGGGTGTACGCGTTCGGGCGTAGACTCTCGCTCTGCTCAGCGTAGTAAGCTAGGCGTTCGGTTTCGGATCCTCGGAAACAACGCTCCTGTGCCTCGCTGCCTTCCATGTGGAAAAGCAGAAGCCCGCCTGCCTTGTATACCGGCCAGTCACCCGGTAAGCGCTCCCCAGCCAGCCCCCGGTCAATCAATTTATGCCATGTCTTAGATTCGCCCGTGAAGCCAGCGTAAGAGTCCGCTATCCTGAGGGCGGGCAAGCCATAGGATCGGCCAGGCGGAGGCGTCAATTCCTCCCACATTCTCTGACCGGCTTCGTAGATCACCGCCCACGCTTCGGTGTGACTTGACGTTAATTCATTCGCACCACTCGCGCCCGGCGCATCCAGCGCCAGGGCAACAAGGCGAGAGCTTGTCAGGGTGAATACCAGCTCTGACTTGCTTGCCTTGACGTTCTCGCTTAGGAACGGCGAACGCCGTACCATGTCGCTGACCTCCAGGAATTGCCGCGCCTGCGCCTGGTCAAGATCGTTAGCTGCTGCGAAGTGCAAACCAGGCAACGCCAGCCAGCGCCAGCACAATAGCACAGCATCCACGAAAGTTTTGCCGGTCTTTTTGACGTTGCTTACTGCGAACGTGGTAACGTCCTGCCGATGTTCCCACCATGCCCCCAGCGCGGCCCGCTGCCAGGCTGCCAGGGTGATCGGCTGCCCGTCCATGCCAACCCACCCATGAGCACCCTCACACCATGCAACCGGGCCCAGCCGTTGAAGTTCGGCAATGTACTTCTGTGCCTGATTCATCCCCCTGCCTGCCTTTGCGGGCCGTTGCCCCACCTGTGCAACTTCAACGGCTACCTGTGCAAGTTTAGCCAGGTCGCGTACTATGGTCGAATGGTCAACGCCTAGCTCCCGCCCTATCTGTGGGGTGCTCCAACCCAGCGCCCGAAGTTCTTTTACCCGTTCACGCCGCGCCTGTCTGTTCATTCGTGCGCCTCCTGTGTAGGATTGCCCATGTACTGCGCCTCTTGGTCATTCTCTACCACCTGCGCCGTCCTGGGGGGTGTCCTGGGTGGGTGTTTCACCGTGCTTTGTACCGGCTTCAGCCGTTGCGCTTCGCTCCGCTGTTCCTGTGGCTGCCTGGGTGCGGACTTTAGCGTAACTGTCCAGCACCTCAGCCAGCTTGCCGCCGCCAGCCTTGCGGTTTTTTCGGAGTTCCGCAAGTGCTAAGATCGTTTTAGAAGTTAACCACCCATACCTCGCGGCGTAAGCGTCAAACTTCTCTAGGTCGCCTTGCGCCGCCTGGTAGGTCATCGCCTCGAAGTATAGGTTGCTGATTGCCTGCAAGCGGGCGGCGTTCTGTTCTAGCAGATCGTCCAGCCCGCCGGGTCGCCGGATCGCTTCCGCTGCCTCGCGCTCCGCTGCCAGGGCTTGGCCTATGAACGGCTGCCCCTGCCCGTATCGCTTAAGCGCGCCTTCCGCCCCGGCTGTGTCCGGCTTTATTGCGTTCTGGTTCTTCGATCCTGCCATGTCGTTTTACCTCACACAAAATTCTGTCATCAGTTCTGGTTGCTGTGGACAATACGTAATGTTTCTACGCCATTCCAGCCGTCCACGAGGGCGGGGCTGGGCTTCTTCTTTCCGCATTGGAGTTTTACAGTTACGAGGTTAAATACCCTCGTAAAACTGTAAAACTATACTAAGTGTTACAAGTGTTACTGTAAAACTCTGTAAAACTGTAACACTAGGGGAGGTCATCGAAGGGTGCATAGCGTTCCTGTGGTCTTTCCGCCGGGTGTGGTGACGATTGCTTCGGTAGCTATCATACGGTCAATGTAATCTCGAATACGGTTTATCCCTATGCCCTCGGTGGCTGCTTGTACTTGTTTTGCTAAAGCAGTTTTGAGCATTGGGTTATCGGCCAGGGCTTCCTTAATTGCCGCTTCGATTGCCTTTGGGCTTCTCTTATTTTCGCAGGGCAGGGCGTAGAACATCGCGGTTTCGAGTTCTGATGTTCCTGGTTTATGGGTATAAGTGAATGCGGCGGAGAAGGGGTCAACGGTGACGCCGCGTGTTTTGGTGCTTTGTACGGTGACAATATCGCTGCCGGGTTCGCGCTCGACAAGTAAAGCCAGATCAACCGCCGCTTCTATGCTGCTATGCCCGCGCAAGCTATCCCCGCGCCGGGCTGTCAGCGCCCCGCTTTTTGTTTCATGATGTACGAATTGAATACCAGACCGCGTCGTATTTACCACTTGCCGAAGGTTAGATATGACGGGTATCATCTCGTCGGTATTTTCCCTCGCCCCGCCTTTGGTAGTTCCTAAATTTTCAATTCCCATCACCCGCGCTTCAAATTTGCCAATTTGCCGGATCAAATGCCCCGCTGATTTCGGATCGCCTAAAACTAGCCAGGGTGAGGGCATGGAAACATAATGTAAGTTTGGGAGGGAGGGGTCAATCCCCAGCGCCCGCGCCAGGGCTTCGAATCGCTCTTGAGTCGCATCTACCCCGTTATCGAAGTCAAGCCAGATGACCGGGTAAGGATTGTTGACGGCAAACACGCGCCCGCCAGATTTCCAGGGGGCTTCGGGGAAACATGGCAAACCGGCGGCAATACATAAAAACATATATTGAAGTAAAAAGGTTTTGAAGTCACCCGGATTACCGTACCAGGCGATTAAGCTCGGAAGTTTAATCAAGCTGTCAACCGCCCATTCTGTAGGCGGGCGAGGTGTGAAGGCATCCGCCAGGGTTTGCCAGGCATCCTGCCAGGGGTCTACCCATCCGTCCCCGTTTTTTTCGGTCGTGTTTTGGTCCGGTTCTAATTGCTGCTCTTGTCCTGGGGTATCCTGGGGGCTTTCGGGCGGTGCTTCCGGTTCGGGTATCCCCGCGAAGTAATCCGCCAGTTCATCGCCAGTCATGGGGGTTCTTTCCAACGCGTTGGAATCATTAAGCGCGCCTTGTTTCTTCGCCGGATCGCGCGGCGTCCTTTCATAGGCGGATTTTACAGAAGCCAGCCATTCGGCCCGGTCGTAAACGTCTTGGCCCCGGGGGCATCGTTCCGGGTAAGGCAGGGCTTCCGCTTCCGCCTGGGAGTATCCCGCATCTCTTACCTGACAAGCCAGGTTAAACCCGGTTTCATTCCGGCGGCCTATGGTCGCCAGGGGCAGGTATTTTTCAAGCCAGAAGTCTATACTCCCCTGAGGGGTATTAACCAGCTTCTGTGATTCTTCCGCTGGGTCATCTTTGAAAAGGTCAGGGTCCAGGAAGTCTAAAAACCAGCCAGGCGCGTCAGGGATCGGTGTCCCTGGGGGGGTTGTCCAGGTATAGCCCGGCCCGCTGCACACGTATCCCTCGCTTCTCAGATCAACGCCAGGGAATAACCTGGCCTTGTTAGGGACGGGTAGATTTTTTGGTAGCTTAAAAAGCGCGTGCGCGCCTCCGCTGGGGGTCTGTTGTACCGGCCCAGCGGCAACCTTGCCGTAGTGATTCTGCCAGCGCGTCCAGGTTTCTAAGCCGTTAACGCTGCCCCTTACGTCAAAGTCAATTGCGAAAAAACCGGACTTCGCGCAATAAATTCCCACCAGCCCCGGCCAGTTCATCGCTTCGATAGCGTCCGGGTCGCAGGTCGCTAATTCCTTCCACTTGCAAAGCGGTTTTTTATCCGCCCCGCATGGGAATACATACCAGCCGATTTTAGCCAATTCCAGTGCAAGGGCTTTAGTGTCTGTCATGTCTACCCCCGAAAAAATAGCAGTTTCTTCCGCCTTTCCAATTCCAGCGGATCGGTAAACCGTATAAGTCTGCAAGGACGCGCGCCCGTTCATCCGCCTCGCGTCGGGTCGAATCGTTAAGGGTGTCTACAATCTCGCAATCCTCCCACCTAACGCCGGTTTTTTTCACCCGGAATTCAATAGTGTTAAACTCACTCTTACTCATGCTTCGCCCCCTAAAAGTTCCCTTAATTTTTCCTTGTCGCACTTCTCTTTTAGCTTTACTAGTTCCAACGCGTCCAGGTCAAGCCGGGTTTCAACGTCATTTTTTAGCCTTGACTGTAAAACGGCGGCGGGGAGGGCGTCCAGCTCTACGCAAATATCGCCAAACTTTTCCACGAACGCGGCGCGGCGCGTGTCTGTCTTTTTAGCCAGGGCGGGCGGTAGGTTGTACGCTTTCATGTCCTCGAGGGTAAGGGCGCATTTTATAATCTTCGGCCTACACCTAAAAAACGCCAGCCGTTCGCGCAGGCTTCTTACCATGTCCTCGCCGGATGGGTCAAGATCGCCATAGTACAAGATCGTTCCCCTATCGTGTTTTTCCTCTTCGGCGGCATCCTGGTTCATTGAGTCCGCGAAGGCTTGCATATCGCCCTTTTCGGTAAACAGGGCCTCTAATGCTTTGTCTAGAAAATCGGACGTGCCCGGCGTTTCTTCCCCTACATAATCGGCAAAACGCCCGGCGGCATTGTATAAACTGCTCCAGCCGTCATACCCGCGCCCAACGTTCAGAGTCACGCCATAGGGTCTAAGTACACTTTCAAACAGTCCGCTTAAGGCGTCCTTTTCCAGCCAGCATTCCAGATAACCGGGCTGGGTCGCCCAAGTGTCCCGGCGGTATGCGTGTATAGCTGTCTCCGAGAAGTCGGCTAGATCGTCCCACATCCCCACGGTGTGAGGGAGGCGGAGTCTATCCTCTATCCATTCCCACGGGATTCTTCCATCCTGCCGCGCATCTACAAGCGCGTTACTCACGGCTTGATATTGGCTGCGGTTATTTTCTATGACTTGTCTAGAAACTAACTGATAGTAAACCTGCCGCACGGTCATTGGATGGTATTCGTCCAGTATCCCGCGGGCTGCTTCGACAAGCTGAATTGTTTTAGCGTGTTTGCTCATGGCTGCCCCCTTGCGCCTTCCAGGACGATTCGGTAAACTCGCGCCAATACAACCCCCAGCGTTTCAGATCCGCGGTGATTGCCAGCGCTTGCCTCTGGGGGTACAATAAAAAGAGGTGAGGAAGTCCGCCCGGATTTTTTCACTGGTTCGGGCTGGGAGGGTGTTAGCGCATCCTCCCGGCTGTTTATTTTAAGATTATCCACGGTCTGCATTTTTGGCCTCGTTTTTGGCGGGGAGGTTTTTGTAAAAATCCGCCAGGGCAACACTCAGCCCGCGGCGGTCGAGTCCCTCTCGAAGTAATTGCCGCACGGTCTCGGATAGAGAGATATTCTCGCGCTGTGCAATCACGTTTAAGCCGCTGCCTTCGGCTTGACTTATACGTGCATGGATATATAAATTTCGTCTCATGGTCAAACTCCTCTCGCAAGATTAAACAAAAAGCGCCGCAAGATACGGAATCGTTGTTCACGATTCTCCGTATCTTGCGGCGCGCCTCTGGTGGTTTGCCTAAGCTATTCCCGGTGGGTCAAAATGGTTGACGTACGGGTACACACATCCACCAGGCGGGATATTGAGCGTCTTACACACGTAAAGTCTAACACACACGTGCTACATATACAAGGTAAAAATGTAGCACGTTTTATCAAGGTCTTATACCACCTGCTCCTGGTTTAGGGTGATCGTCAAGGGTTTTATGCTGTGTACACTGTCCAGTCTAACTCGTTGCTGTGACAGTCGAAGCAGGCGCGAACTGCCAGGGCGCGCGTCTGCGGACTATCCCACTTCGGCTCTGATACGACCGGCGGGTTGGTTTTAAGCGGCGCTACGATTAGCTGCGAAAGAGCCAGGACGATCACGCCGATCACCACAACAATCACGAACAGCTTATGTATCTTTTTCATTTCATTTTCTCCTGCTAAAGTGTTTACAACGGCAGCCTTGTTCCAATCCCCTTCTCTTTCGCCCGGCGGTAAATTTCCGGCGCAACAGCCATATCGTCCATGGCCAGGCCGAGGTTGATGGCCAGCGTGCGTTCTTTGTCGTTTTGGCGACCAGGCTTGAATCCGGCCGCCATCTCGCCCAGGTCCGCGTACGGGTTGGGCGTCTGCTGGAAGTAACCCACGGACTTGTAATACTGGAATTGGGCGTGGTCATCGGTGCTGATGCGATCCATCTGCGCCAGCGCCGCGCCGTTCCAGTACGAGTCGAAGTCCACGGCCGAGCCGAACGCGCCGGGCTTGAGCCAATCCTTTTCAATGATGGGAGTCGGGTGCTTAAGGATAGGGCCGGAAGTCACGACCAGGTCCGATTCGACGACGGCCTGCTCCGGCTCCTTCACGCCGACGATCTCGAACTTGAATTTCGCCTTCATCTCGGCGATATATTTCTCCTGCGCTTCGGGCAGGATGTCATAGGCATAGACGCGCTTGAGCGGGAATAAGCAAGCCAGCGCTTCCAGGTTCGTCCGTCCCTGCACGCCGCAGGCCAGGATACCGGCCACCTCGCTGTTTGGACGCGCCAAGTATTTGGCCGAAAGTCCTGTCGCGGCGCCGGTGCGCATAGCAGTGATCCAGGTACAGTCCATCACAGCCAACGGGATGCCGGTCTCGACGTCGTTCAGGATCAGCAGGCCAGTGATGTAGGGCAGGCCGCGCTTGTAATTTTCAGGATAGCCGCTGACCCATTTGATGCCCGCCGATTTCAGGGATGGGATGTAGGCCGGCATGGCGTGAATGAAGGCGTCCGGCATGGTATGGATGCCAGGCTTGGGAGGCATCTCGACCTTGCCCTGACCCTTCTCGCGGAACGCTTCTTCGAGTAAGCGTAAGATGGTAGGCATATCGAGGGCGGTTTTCTCCACGTCAGCGCGGGAGAGGTAGAGGAGTTGGTTCTCGGACATAAAGTCTCCTTTTCATTCGAGGATTCAGTGAAGTTGGAAATTCTATATGGGTAATTATAGAGCAAAAACAGCTTTCTGAAGCCTCATGATTTTAGATGTTTCCCCGAGGCCAGTAATCTATCCTGGTGCTATAATGCCATTGTTGGTAGTGGCGCACCACGAACGCTTATGCTCAGAGAGAGGCAAACTATGACCCCCAAACCGCAATTCGAGACCGACATCCTCCCCACCTCCGCCGGAGACCTGGCGATCACGTTCCTCGGTCACGGCAGCCTCTTGTTGGTTTTCCAGGGGAAGAACATCTACGTGGATGTGTCCGGCGAAGTGGCGGATTATTCCAAACTGCCGAAAGCCGATATCGTCCTCTTCACTCACGAGCACTCCGACCACCTGGACCCACAAGCCCTGTCCCTCGTGCGCGCGGAGGAGACCGCGCTGGTGTACACCGAGGCCTGCGCCCGGCAGGTCGGGGGTGGGATCGTGATGCGCAATGGTGACCGGCAGACGGTGGCTGGGATACCGGTCGATGCGGTACCGGCCTACAACCTCGTCCACAAGCGCGAGAACGGACAGCCCTTCCACCCGAAGGGCGCGGGGAATGGATACATCCTCACCTTCGGCGATACGCGCCTCTACGTTGCCGGGGATACCGAGAACATCCCTGAGATGAAAGCGCTGAAAGACATCGCCATCGCTTTCCTGCCGATGAACCTGCCCTACACGATGAACCCGGAGATGGTGGTGGACGCGGCGAGGGCTTTCTGCCCGCATATTTTGTACCCATATCACTACGGAAAAACCGATACGCAGAAACTGGTAGAGTTACTGAAGGATGAGAAAAACATCAAGGTGAGGATTAGAAAGATGGCGTAGTATGAAACACCCCCCGGCTGGCATCATCCGCCAGCCGGTTTCTTTTTGGTCAATTTCTCCAACGTTTCCAACAACCTCTCCTGCCAATCTGCATCCCTCCCAGACATACACCAATACGCATTCTTCCCGCCGCGCACTCCCGGCTCCATATCAAGTAACCTCTTCGGCTCTATGCCCTCTGGGGGAGCAGGGTAGCGCAGCACGATTTGCCCGCTTTCCACGCCGACCGAGACCAGCCCAGCGTTCTCGGCGTGCATCTTGACCCGCATCTGGTAGAACAGGTTGGTCACCATCTCTGGCAGTGGGCCAAAACGGTCGCTGAATTCGGCAGCCAGAGCTTCCAGGGCAGCCTCGTCGGACAGGTCGGCCAGGCGGCGATAGAGGCGCAGGCGCAGGTTCTGGTCGGGGACATAATCCTCGGGGATGCCAGCCGCGAGGGGCAAATCCACGTTGACTGGCAGGCCAAGAGGTTCGAAGGTTGAAAGTTGAAGGTTGAAGATTCCACTTTCAACTTTCAACCTGGAACCATCAACTTGCCGGATCGAGCGGACAGCGGCCGCAAGCAGGCGAGTGTAAAGGTGAAATCCTACCGCGGCGATATGCCCTGACTGGCGCGTTCCCAACAATTCCCCCGCCCCCCGCATCTCCAGGTCGCGCATGGCAATTGAATAGCCCGCGCCGAGCTGTGCGTTCTCGGCGATGACTTCCAGCCGTTCCTGGCCTTCGGGCGTGGGCCGCAGCTTCCGGTGGCGGAAAAAGTAAGCGTAGGCGCGCACCGCCCCGCGTCCGACTCGGCCGCGCAGTTGGTAGAGCTGCGCCAGGCCGAAGGCGTCACCGCGATCCACGATCAGCGTGTTGGCGTTGGGGATGTCCAGGCCGGATTCGATGATGGAAGTCGAGAGCAGCAAGTCCGCTTTGCCAGCCGTAAAGCGGTGCATCACTGCCGACAGCTCATTCTCCGGCATCTGGCCATGGGCGATGGCGATGCGCGCCTCGGGGACGAGCTTTTCCAGGTGCATTTTCATCGCATCAATGGTTTGCACACGATTGTGGACAAAGAACACCTGTCCGCCGCGTTCCAGTTCACGCAAAATCGCCTGCCGCGCCAGGCGCGGCGAGTACGGCCCGATGTGGGTGACAATTGGTAGGCGTTCCTCCGGCGGCGTGTTCAGGTTGGAGATGTCGCGCACACCGGTCAGCGCCATGTAGAGGGTCCGGGGAATGGGTGTGGCGGTCAGCGTCAGCACGTCCACTTCGGTGCGTAGCTTCTTCAGGTGTTCCTTGTGCGTCACGCCAAAGCGCTGCTCCTCGTCAATGATGACCAGGCCAAGGTCCTTGAACGTCACATCCGGCTGGATCAGGCGGTGCGTACCGATGACGATGTCCACCGCGCCCTGCGCCAGCGCGTACAAAATCTGGCTCTGCTCACGCGGCGTGCGGAAACGGGAAAGCATCTCCACCGTCACCGGGAAGGCCGCCAGCCGCTGCTGGAAGGTGTCGTAATGCTGCTGCGCCAGTATGGTGGTCGGGACCAGCACCGCCGCCTGTTTGCCGCCCATTACCGCCTTGAAGGCCGCCCGCAACGCTACCTCGGTCTTGCCGTAGCCCACGTCACCACACAGCAGGCGATCCATCGGGCGAGGCGTTTCCATATCCCGTTTGATGTCCGCCAGGGCTTGAACTTGATCGGACGTCTCGATGTAGGGGAAGCTGGATTCCAATTCTGTCTGCCAGACGCTATCCTCGTCGAAGGCGAATCCTGCCGCGACCTGGCGCCGGGCGTACAGGTCGAGCAGCTCCACGGCCACCGTCTGAACCGCTTCCCTGACCCGCCGCTTGGCTTCCGACCATTCCTGGCTGCCCAGGTGACCCGGACGGGGTGGGGAAGCGTCCGGGCCAACGTAGCGCATCAGCCGGTCAGCCTGGTGGATGGGAACGAACAACTGGTCGCCGTTCTGGTATTCGACGCGCAAGAACTCGCGCGCCAGCCCCTCCAGGCTGCGCTGTACCAGGCCGGTAAAGCGCCCGACACCGTAGTCCACGTGCACGACCCAATCTCCGGGATGTAGGTCTGCATACGCCGTCTCGGGCGTTTCTGCCAGCGGACGCGGACGCTGTCGCGGCTGCGGCCGCTCCCAGCCAAAGATCTCGGAGTCGGTTATTAGATAAATAGAGAGTAGAAATTTGTCTTTTAATTGGAATCCAGCAGAGAGCGAGGCTTCGATGAATCGAGGATCGCTGATGGCGGATGGCGGATGGCTGTTGGCTGATGGTGGATTGTGCTCAGCCCACAACTCTTCGAGGCGGGAGGCTTGGCGTGAGACGATGACTACCGAATTGCCATCCTCGACAATTCTTCCGAGGTACTCGATGAAAGGCCTGAGCCGACCACCGAAGCGCTCTATGTGACTGAATTGGGAGGCAAGAGATTCGCCCTCACCCCTATCCGCTCTCCCAATGGGAGAGGGGGACTCTTCGGCAGTTGAACGCCCTAATTCCAGGCAAGCATGACTTTGCAGGCTGTCCGCCAATTCAGACCACGACAGGTAAGGCACGGGGAAATCCTCGGCCAATGTCCCTTCAGCGATGGATTCAGCGCGCAATTCGACAGCCTGTTCCTCCAATTCGGAAACCGCGCTTTCCAGGATGCCCAGGTCATCTACCAGCACCAATGCCTTTGGCGGAAGATAATCGAGTAGGCTGGAGGCAGGTGGATGCAGCAGTGGAATGTGAAACTCAGTGAATTGATCACTGTTCACTGATAACCCTTCGACAGGGCTCACCTGTGCCTGCGGCACTGGCGCAGGCAGGGCGGGCTGGTCACTGCTCACTATGAACTCCCGAGCAGGCGTGACAAGGACGGATTCCAGTTTCTCGATCGTGCGCTGTGACGCCGGAGCGAAACGGCGGAGGATCTCGATCTCGTCGCCGAAGAACTCGAGGCGGACGGGGTGCGGCTCACTGGGTGGCCAGAGGTCGAAGATGCCGCCGCGGTGTGAGAACTGTCCGGGTTCGAGAACGGTATCCGCTGGCTGGTAGCCAATGCTGACCCAGGTTTCCAGCAAGGTCTGCGGCGCCAGGCTTTGTCCCGTTTTGAGCAATTTGCTGGCCTTGAGAAAATCGCGGCGCGGCAGGGTGCGCGTCATCAGGGCGCGCGCCGAAGCGATGATCACCGGCGGCGTGGACGGCTTTTGCGCAGCACCTACTCGGTCGGAAAAAGGTAGGTGATAAGCCGCCAGGGCGGTCAACGCCTGCAGGCGTTCGCGGCGGGTGGTGGTGCCCCAGGCAACCTCTTCGTAGAACAGCGGAGTGGGTTCAGAGAAGATGTAACGCGGTGTATCTGGCGACCAGAAAGCCAATTCGTCATGCAAGGCGAGGGCATGGTCAGCGCGGTCGGTGACCAGGATGACCGGCTGGCCCAGGTCAGCGTGTAGGGCTGTCAGGACAGGCAGCCGCGCGGCGCGCGGTAGTGCCAGTCCGGGCTGGGGTTTGCCGGCGTTCAGATCTGCCAGCAGACGCTGGTAAGCAGGGAGAGAGCGGATTTGGTTGAGGAGAAATTGCATGCAGGTTATCGAAACCATTTATTTTCCGAGAAGAACCATATTTGCCTTGATCCTATCCGCGATGTCACAACGCAATTCGAGAGAGGCTGCAAACCAACGCCCATGATCGTATGGATTTACGAAGTTTGGATCCTCGAATATCCGGCCATCAAACTCGACGATATGGTCATAGCGAGGAACCGCCCACCAGTGAACATGGGGATTCGGAGGAGTTTCTTGATAGGCATTGTTCATGTAACATGACCAATTGAACATCGTGGCGTCGAAGGCATGAAGCAAGGCATCTTCGAAGTTCTTCACGAGGCGGAAAGATTCGGTAATTTCAGCCAAAGTTAGATCAATCAGATTGCCAGCGTGCCTTTTCAGGTGGATCACAAACCTCCCTATTCGACTCTGGTTTGGTGCAAGACAAATGCGCCAAGGCTTCGCCTCGGTAACAAGCAAGTAATCGAGGTTGTCTGAAGACCAGGAACAGATAGGGCAATTCATGGTGGATGAGAAATTGTTAGAATATCAGTACTTCACTAAACGACACCGTCGTAATGACTTCCCTGGCCTGGCCGCCAGGACAGGCAGTCGTGCCAGAAAGCGACTACCCTAAAGGGTGCTTCGCGAAAGTCGCCACTACGTCATAACACAATTGAATCTGTTCATTGCTGCGTCCAGCCCCTCGTTCACAAAAGTGAGCGCAGCCTTCACAGCCAGGTTGAGCGTCTCGGAGATGACCGTCATTTCACCAGCCGGAAAATCCTGCAAGACGTAATCTGGCGCTTCCATCCGGCCAGGCGGACGGCCAATGCCCAGCCGCAAGCGCGGGAATTCGTCCGTGCCGAGGCGCTCGATGATGGATTCCATCCCCTTCTGCCCGGACGAGCCGCCGTCGGGCCGTATGCGGATCGTTCCGGGCGGCAGGTCGAGGTCATCGTGAGCGACGAGCAGGTTTGTTATGGGGAGTTTATAGAAGCGGATGAGTCCCTGAACTGACTGGCCGGACAGGTTCATGAAGGTCTGCGGCTTGGCGAGGATGATTTTGAACTCTTTATAATTCGCGGTGGCAACTAAAGCCTTTGATTGCAGGCGGGTAAAACGCACGTTCAGTTCTACCGCCAGGCGGTCAATGAGCATGAAGCCGATATTATGGCGGTTCTCGCGGTACTCCCGGCCAGGGTTGCCGAGGCCAACGATGAGGAAGAAGGGATCAGTCATTAGTCATCAGTCATCAGTAATCAGTGGCCGCGCAGGCGGGTGTAGAGGCCAAAGAGGAGAAAGAGGGCCGCGACAATCAACGCGCCGTAACCCAGACTGGCATAAATGCTAGAAGGCGATAGGCCGGCTGGGTTGGGCGGCAGAAAGGTCGGCGTCGGGTAGGGAGTCGCCGTGGCGGTGGCGTTCGTGACGGGCGTGGCTTGGAGCGGCGCAGCCGTCGGTGTAGAAGTCTCGACCTGGGTGTAGTTGCGCACGCGCAAGTCCGGGACGATGGCGTCAACATAGCTGCCATTGCCGAGCTTGACGCGCAGCCGCAAGGTGTACAGGCCGTCAGTGATGGTCATCGTATCCCACACTGCCAGCGTCCCTTGCGCCACTGGCTGGCCGCTCGAAGTGATCAGGAACCAGGTGCCGGTCGGGTCATTGGCGTATGCGAAGGAGACCTCCGCCGAGGCGAAACCGGCTACATTGCTGCTGCCGGTGATCGTCACCTGACCCTGTAGCGCCTCTCCAGCCTGCGGTGAGCGGATCGAAACCTGCGGGCTGGGAGCCTGCGCTGAGACAAGGCTTGCCCGCGACAGCCAAGTCAGCAAGAGAAGCAGTACAACCAGGAAACGTACAACCGGCCGGGACATTTAGAGATGAGTCCAGTTGGTGTTCGTGAGGAACGCATGGATTTGCAAAAATTTAGTTTAACACGAATGCAGGTAAGGGTCAACTTTTTGATGTAAAATTGCCCCTACAATCAAACCTATGCGTAACCTTTTCAACCGCTTGCGGAAACTAGGCGCGCTCAAAGAAGCTGAGCGGCTCGAACCAGCCTTGCGCCGCACCTGCTTGGGCCGGGTGGCCGGTATCAGCACATTCCTGGTCATCATCCTGTGCCTGGTCGCCTGGGTGATCGTTTTCCTGTCGCTGCAAAGTTCCGGCGCACAACAGTCCAACCCTGCCAACATCTTGCCCCAGGTGATGTGCGTCGCGTTCTTTGGCGGCCTAGTCTTCGTGGCTCTCGTCGGTGGGTTGCTCGGCAACATCCTGCGGCGCATCCTCTGGCGCATCCTGCAGAGAAAAGACATGTAACATGCCGAGACAGGTCCGCCGATTTTCGCTCATGAAATTTAATTATATGGTAAACTCATACCAGAGCATTCCCTGAGAGGCGATTATGAGCGCATCCCGCAGCGAATTGATGGTCTACCGATTGCGCGCAATGCAAGCCGCCGCGCCAGATATCGAAGCCTCTGCCATCGTCTCGGTAGACGGGTTGATCATGGCCTCGGCCCTGCCTGCTGAAGTCGAAGAGGACCGCGTCTCGGCCATGTCCGCTGCCATGTTGAGCCTGGGCGAGCGTATCGCCAGTGAATTGGGCCGCGGTGGATTGGAACAAGTCTATATCCGCGGCAACGGCGGTTTCATCGTGCTCACCTCGGTCGGACAGGAAGCCGTGCTCACCACCCTGGCGCGTCAGGAGGCCAAGCTTGGCCTCATCTTCCTCGAAATGCGCCGAGCCGCCGAAGACCTGGTCAAGCTGGTCGGATGAACATACGCATTCCAAAATCCCTTGCTTTAGAAAATGTCAACCCCGGTGGGGAGGGCGCAACTGCCCTCCCCACTGACTTTGTATCTGCTGGTTGAAAGTTGAAAGTTGAAGGTTGGAAGGTCGAAAACCTTCAACCTGCAACTTGCAACCGAAGAGGCTAAATAGGAAAAAGCGATGACAACCAAATATCTATTTTTCACTGGCGGCGTCGTGTCCTCAGTTGGTAAAGGCGTGACCGCTGCGGCGGTTGGCCTGTTGCTGAAGGAACGCGGCTTCAACGTCGCCGTGCAGAAACTCGACCCCTATATCAACGTTGACCCGGGGACGATGAGTCCCTACCAGCATGGAGAGGTGTTCGTTCTGGATGACGGCGCGGAAACGGACCTGGATCTGGGTCACTACGAACGATTCATTGACATCCGCCTGAACCGGGTCTGCAACGTGACGACCGGCCAGGTGTACGCCGAGGTGATCGCCAAAGAGCGGCGCGGCGACTACCTAGGCGGCACGATCCAGGTCATTCCGCACGTTACCAACGAGATCAAGCGGCGCATCGGGCTGGTCGCCAGGGCGATGAACGCGGAAATAGTGCTGGTCGAGGTCGGTGGGACGGTCGGCGACATCGAGTCACAGCCTTTCCTCGAAGCACTGCGCCAGTTGCGGAACGAGGTCGGGCGTGAGAATGTTTTTTTCATCCATGTAACGTGGATCCCATACATCGGCGCGACCGGCGAACTCAAGACCAAGCCGACCCAGCACTCGGTGGCCGCCTTACGCTCCATCGGCATTTCGCCAAACATGATCATTGCCCGCTCCGACTACCCCATGGACGACGGCCTGACCGATAAGATCGCCCTTTTCTGCGACGTGGAGAAACGGGCTGTCATCCCCATGGTCACCACACCGGTATTGTATGAAGTGCCGCTCTTATTGGAAGAGGCCGGTGTTGGCGACTATCTCGTCGAACGGCTGGGACTGAAATCGGCGCGCAAGCCGGAATGGAAAGCCTGGGAAAAACTGATCGCAGAGGTCCGCCGTGAGAAGCCGAAGCTTAAGATCGCGCTGGTGGGCAAGTACGTGGAATTGCAGGATGCCTACATGTCGGTGCGCGAGGCACTCAAACACGCTGCGCTATCCCTGGGTGTCGAAACAGACCTCCAATGGGTGCACTCGGTGGACCTGGAAAAAGGCAAAGGCTGGGAGGTCGTCAAGGAGGCGGCCGGTATCATCGTTCCAGGCGGATTCGGGTCACGCGGCATCGAGGGCAAGATCCAGGCGGCAAAATATGCCCGCGAGAACAAGGTACCCTATCTCGGCTTGTGTCTGGGCATGCAGTTGATGGTGGTTGAATTTGCCCGCGACGTTTTGGGGTGGGAAAACGCCAACTCGACCGAATTCGACCGGTCAACGCCGTATCCGGTCATTGACCTGATGTTGGAGCAACGCGCCATCACCGACATGGGCGGGACGATGCGCCTGGGACTTTATCCTTGTGTGCTGCAACCAGGGACAAAAACCGCCGAGGCCTACGCCGCGCCCCAGGTCGAGGAGCGCCACCGCCACCGCTTCGAGTTGAACAATGCCTACAGGGAACAATTGCAAAAGGCTGGCATGGTTTTCTCCGGCATCTCGCCGGATGGCAAACTAGTGGAAATCGCCGAGATCGAAGATCATCCCTACATGCTCGGCAGCCAGTTCCACCCGGAGTTTCTCTCTCGCCCAATGCGCCCGCATCCACTGTTCGTGGGGTTGGTGAAGGCAGCGAAAGAGAGGATAATGCCATGATCCAATTCTTCGCCAAAGACTGGAGTGGCGCGCCGTTCATCTTTTTCGGCGCGGCCCACATTGTGGCTTTGGTGGTCATTGTACTGTTGAACGTTTTTCTCATCTGGCGCTACAAGAACGCGCCGGAGAAGGCCAGGCGTACCGTCGTTTACGTGATGGCGGGCGTGTTATGGGCGAATGAACTGAGTTGGCACTTGTGGAACGCCTTCACCGGCCAATGGACGATCCAGACCATGCTGCCGCTGCACCTGTGCTCCGTGCTGGTGTGGACCAGCGCGCTGATGCTGGTTACAAAGAATTATTCCATTTACGAGTTCTGTTACTTCCTGGGCATCGGCGGCGCGCTACAAGCCTTGCTGACACCCGACCTGGGCCTCTACGGCTTCCCACATTTCCGTTTCTTCCAGACGTACATCTCGCACGGCCTGATCATCAGCGCAGCCATCTACATGACAGTCGTCGAAGGCTTTCGCCCAACCTGGAAATCCTTGCTGAGGGTTGCCTTATAGATCAACGTTTACATGGCGGTCGTCTTTGGCATCAACATGCTCATCGGCAGTAATTACCTGTTCGTGGCTCACAAGCCGCCGACCGCCTCCCTGCTCGACCTGCTCCCGCCATGGCCGTGGTATATCCTGTGGATGGAGGCCATCGGTCTGGTTATGTGCCTGATCTTGTACCTGCCGTTTGCCATCAAGGATTGGCGTGTCAAAGCCAGGGCAAGGTAGTAAGAAGGCTCCAGCGTACGCCATATCACGCATCCCGCGCATCTGCGCGGTGCTTTTGATTCCCGAAGAATGCCACTTGATTCTTGCCTCAGAGTTCCTATAATGGACTTAAAGCCAGAGGAGCGGACCAAGTCAAAATATTATAGATTCAATGAATTACGGATTTCCAATAGAGCAGGCTCCCACGCCTGCGATTCGGGGGTATGGGAGCCCCCTCCACGGAAAATCTGCGATTTACTGAAATTGGTAGTCATCTTGTTCATCCTGACCCTCTCCCTCTCAGCCTGTTCGTTCAGCCCGCCCCCCTCGTGCGGCGACGACATCGGCGGCACGGCAGACACGGCCAAATTCGATCAGTATTTCACCAACATGCAACTGGTCAACCAGGCCAGCGGCCAGGTCGGGCCGGAGGGCGAGAACGGCACGCAGTATGCAACGGGCGAGGCGCTGGTCATCCAGGCCGAGAGCAAGTCTGAGGTGACAGTGCGGGCCTGCGTCCAGCCGCGCGGACCGGGAGAGATCACCTTCGACCAGACCCAGACCATGTCCCAGGGTCAAGGTGCTTTTCCCGTCGGCCTATTCAAGCCAGGGATTTACGTCATCCGCGTGATCGTGGATGGAGTGTTGGTCAAGAATTTCCCATTCGAGGTGAAGTAGGAATAACAGGGACGTTGTGACACAGTTCGACCGATTCCAGCCACTACTTTATACGCTGATTATCGTCAGCGTCATGAGCGCATCCTGCGCACGTGAGCCAGAGTCCCCTACCTCTGTCAAAGAATCAGTCACCAGTTCGGGCACTTATATACAACCGGCGATGTCAACCGCCGGGCTGGAACGGTGCAGTGATGTTCAACCGCCGCTGGTCACCGACCTCGAGGTCCGCCAAGCCCTGGAGCTGGACGAGCCGCCGGCCAGGACGCCGTTCCGCGATCCTGTCTTCGGGACCTGCCTGGTGCGCGTCACCGACCGGAAGGCAGATTTGGCCGATGGTGACGCCTCCGCCGGGTTGAAGAACGAATACTCGCGCGTCCAGTCCTTTAACGCGGATGGCAGCCGCATCCTGGTGCGCGGCATTGACGGTTCATGGTACGTGTATGATGCCTCCAGCCTCCAACCGCTGGAACGGGTGCCGATCGACATTGACCCGCGCTGGTCGGCGACCGACCCGGCCGCGATCTACTATTCGTCTGAAACGCGGCTGATGTCTTATAATATTGTTACCGGCGAGCACACTACCGTTCACGATTTCGCCGCGGTTGCGCCGGGCAGCCTCATGGTCTGGACGCGCTACGAGGGCAGCCCTTCGGCGGATGGACGAACCTGGAGCTAGATGGCCGAGAATGAAAATTGGCTGGCAAGCACCTACATCGTCTACGATCTGCAAACCGATACGATGCTGGCGACCCGCGACCTGCGCGCCTGGTCCGTAGACGAGCGCGAAGCCGACAGCGTCACCATGTCCCCGCTCGGTAATTACTTTCTGGTATTTATGGATAAATTCTACGATTATGGCCAACTGGGCACCGATGCCCATCCCTGCGGGCTGATGATCTATGATCGCAACCTGCAAAACGGGCGCGGCCTGCTGCGCATCGTCGGCCACTCGGATGCGGCGCTGGATGCGCAGGAGCACGAGGTGCTGGTTTACCAGGATATTGATACTGACAACATCTCCATGCTTGACCTTGAGACCGGTGTCATCACCCCTCTATGGCCGATTGACTTCAGCCAGACCGCAATCGGATTGCACATTTCCGGGCGTGCCTTCCAGCGCCCGGGCTGGGTGGTGGTCTCCACGCACGACGGCAACCCGGCCTCCTACACCTGGATGGACGACTCGGTCTTTGCCATACAACTCAAGCAGGGCGGGAGCGTCGTCCGCCTGGCGCACACCCATTCGCTGGTGGACGAGAATATGGAGCACGACTACTGGGCCGAACCGCAGGCCAGCGCCAATCAGGATATGACCCGCATCCTGTTCACCAGCAACTGGGGCCGCTCAGGAACAGGAGAAGTGGAGATGTACATGCTTGAATTACCGGCCGATTGGCTGTCTATCTTACCCTGATCCCCAAGGAGAGTTTATGACCACTAAAGCAGCAGTAGAGGATTTCGTTTCCCAAAGGACGCTGGCTATCGTCGGTGTCTCGCGCGGTGGGAAGAAGTTTGGCAATATGATCTTCCGTGACCTCAAATCACATGGCTATAAAATCTATCCAATCCATCCCGTGGCCGAGAAGTTGGAAGGCGAACGCGCCTACAAGGATTTCAAGTCCCTGCCCGAAAAAGTGGACGGGGTGATCGTTGTCGTCCCGCCCGCGCAGACCGAGAAGATGGTGCGCGAGGCGGCTGCGGCTGGGATCAGGCGCGTCTGGATGCAGCAAGGCGCGGAGTCTGATGCGGCCATTCGCTTCTGCCACGAGAATAGCATCGTTGAAGTCCACGACGAATGCATCATGATGTTCACCAGTACGGCTTTCTTCCACAAACCACACCGCTGGTTGTGGAAATTGCTCGGCAAGTTGCCAAAATGAATCGAGGTATCATGTTCACTGACTTAACACGCAGCTTTTCAAGGGCTATTAAACCGGTGGTATTTATCGGTCTGGCTGTGATTTTGATGCTGGGATGCAAGATAGCATCATCCCCAACTGAAACAGCCCCTCCAGTAACTGAAACACCTCCTCCAGCAACGGAAACATCCCCTCCAGCAACGGAAGCATCTCCTCCAGCAACGGAAACATCCCCTCCAGCAAGCGAGACATCTGAAGGTGAGGTTCTTTTGCCGAGTGATTCCATCCGATCCCTGGTTTTTGAAGGTGTGGAGCGTTCATAATATATTGCATATTCCACCAGGTTTTAATGCTTCCCAGCCGGTTCCCCTGGTGCTGGCCTTTCACGGCATCGGCCTGGATGGAAATGAGATGATCCGCATTAGCGGATTTAATGCTCAATCCGACGTTTCCGGTTTTATCGTTGTTTACCCGGATGGGACTGGGGATAAGAAATCCTGGAACGGTGGTCACTGCTGTGGAGAGGCCGCCTTGAATAACGTGGATGACGTTGGTTTCGTGCGCGCCTTACTCACGGAACTTTCTACACTTGTTAACCTTAACCCCAAACGGGTTTACGCCACCGGCTTTTCTAACGGCGCCATCATGGTTTACCGTCTGGCGTGCGAGTTATCGGACCAGATTGCTGCCATCGGTCCGGACAGCGCAACACAGGCATCGGAGGATTTGCCAACCTGTCAGCCGGCACGTCCGGTCCCGGTCATTCACTTCCATGGGACGGATGACGAACCCAATCCCTACAACGGCGGAGAGACCGCGGCAGGTGCTCATTTCATCTCTGTAGCAGATGCGATGCGGTTCTGGACGGAGCAGGACGGCTGTCCTGCGCAACCTCAGCAGACAAGATCGGGAAGTATCCTCCATGATATCTATGCTCCCTGCGAATCTGGCGCAAGGGTGGAACTTTATACCATCGAAGGCGGTAAACATGCCTGGCCCGGCGGAGAGGCCGTCAACCAACGGATGGGCGAACCCACCATGGAAATCTCCGCCACGTCCATCATGTGGGAATTTTTTCTATCTCATCCAATGCCGTAACCAACCACAAAGGAGGTGGAACAATGGCAGATAAGGGTTCATTATCCAGGCGGGATTTTATCAAGCTCGTCGCTATGGGTGCAGGGGGCGCGCTCTTGATAAGTTGTAAGCGAGGAAGCGGGTTGACTGCTATTCCCCAGACAACCGCTTCTCCCATCGCCGTACCGTCTCTTTCTCCTGTACCGTCTCTTCCCGCTGGGACATCAGCCAACCTCATCCTGGTCAACGGCAAGGTCATGACCATAGATGCAGCCAATACAGTTGCTCAGGCCGTTGCCATTGCGGGGGATAAGATCCTGGCAACCGGTTCCGATGAGGCCGTGCGCGCCCTGGCTGCGCCGGGGGTGCAGGAGATTGATTTGAATGGGCGCACAGTTACACCCGGTTTGATTGATCCACACCTTCACTTCCGCGCTTTCGGATTGAACAACGTTTACTACATCCCGTTCATGCCTCCGGATGTGAAGGATGTTCCCACTCTGCAATATGCCCTGGCTGACATCCTTAGAGGCAAACAACCCGGGGAATGGGTCATGGGTTATTACATGATTTTGACCGACAAACCCATCCCCACGAAGGAAGATCTGGATCCTGTATCGCCTGATAATCCGGTATTCATCATGCACATCGGCGGCCACTGGGGTACAGCCAACAGCGTCGCCATGCAAATAGCTGATATCACCTCCAGTACGCCAAGCCCGGAGGGAGGCATTATCGAAAAAACGAACGGCGAACCAACGGGAGTCTTTTACAACCACCGCGCCATGGATATGTTGCGCAGGTTCGCCCCACCGATCAGCGGCGATCTGGTCAGACAATCCATCCTCGACACTCAGACCCTCATGGCCTCCTGCGGCGTAACCAGTTTTCATGACAACAATATCCGCGACCTGGACGATATTCGGGCCTATCAACAACTTTCTCAGGAAGGCAAACTCTTCTTGAGAAACGATTTGTATTTGACCCTGGAATGGCCCTCCGACCTTGATAAGGTTGACCAGGTAGAGCATATTCAAAACGATGTGACGCGCTTTAGGGGCTTCAAATTCCTGATTGATGGGCAGGCGCCGACAGCCTACTGCCATGCGCCGACCAATGGCGTCTCATGGCAATTGACAACCTGGGATCCGCAAATGTTCAAGGATACGATCCGCAGCCTGCACGACACCGGCCTGCAAATCTGCGTCCACTGTATCGGCGATGCCGCCGCGGACCTGACACTGGAGGCCTATGAAGCTGCGATGAATGCCAACCCGCGCTCGGATCCGCGCCATCGTATCGAGCATGCCATTCTCACCACCGCACAGGCCACACAGAAAATGAGAGACCTGGGCGTTGTAGTCAGCACGCAGCCCGCTTTCATCTACCTCTTTGGCGAGGGCTGGATATCCTTTTTCGGTTCTGAACGGATAGATCGCATTATGGTGACGCAAGAATGGATCAGATCAGGTGTCCATATGGCGTTAGGTTCCGATGCGCCGTCTACCCCGTATTTTCAGCCACAGGCCACACTGGCTGGTTCTATGACCCGGTTTACCTTCAAGCAAAATACAATTGGCTCCGATCAGATACTCACCTTTACGGAAGCCTTGCGGGCGCATACTTATGAAGGTGCATATTCCGGACATCAGGAAAACGTCAAAGGGACTCTGGAAGCAGGCAAGTTCGCCGACTTGGCCGTCTGGACAAATGACCCATCGCTCCTATCACCTGTGGACCTGTTCAGCAGCACGGTTGACATGACCCTGGTCGGCGGGAGAACCGTGTTTGAGCGTTCAGCTTAGTAAAAGGAGTTTTCCATGAGGAGAAGAAGATTATTACGGAAGATGACCTGGGGGCAGCTCTGTGCCCTCACAACCCGTACGCGTGAGATGTTCCCATTCTATACCGGACCGTTTAAGTGGCCGGTGGCTCAGAACAATTCTTTCTGAGGAAGGAGTTCGAAATGAAACGAACCGGTTTTCTATTTATCATGGCGGTCCTCGCCATCCTTGCCCTCGCCCTCTCTATCCTGCCAGTTTCGGGGGCGCTCGCAATACAGCAAGCCGATAATCCCAATCCCCCCGACCACGTTGTCAAACTCATCTTCATCCATCATTCCACCGGCGGCAACTGGCTGGCCGACCCGTCCCAGAACGAACTGGGCGGCGACCTGGGGCGCGCCCTGATGGAGAATAACTACTACATCAGCGCCACCAACTACGGCTGGGGCCCGGATTCCATCGGCGATGCCACCGACATCCCCAACTGGCTGGACTGGTTCCGCAGCGAGAATAGTCCCACCTATCTCAACGCGCTCTACAACGAAAACGGCCAGAACTTCGGCGATTTCGGTTCCTGGCCGCGCCTGGCAGACAACCCCGGCGGCGATAACCAGATCATCCTGTTCAAGTCGTGCTTCCCCAACTCTGAGCTCGAGGGCAGCACCAATGACGCACCCAACCCTGACGGCTGGCTGAGCATCGGGCATGCCAAATACGTCTACAACGAGATCCTGCAATATTTCGGCACCCGCCCCGACAAGCTTTTCGTGGTCATCACCGCTCCGCCGCTTTCGAGCAACGCCAACAGCGCCAACGCGCGCGCCTTCAATGAATGGCTGCTGAACGATTGGCTGCACGAAAACAATTACACCCTCAACAACGTGGCCGTCTTCGACTTCTACAACGTGCTGACCGGCCCCGACAACCACCACCGTTGGACCGGCAGCCAGATCGAACACACCTTTGTGCCCGGCAAGAACAACCTCTATTATCCTTCCGGCGACGACCACCCTTCACGTGTCGGCAATCGCAAGGCCACCGAGGAATTCGTGCCGCTGCTCAACATTTTCTACCACCGCTGGCAGGCTACGGCGGGCTCGGCCCCGATCGAACCGCAGCCGCAATCACCCACGGCCACCCCGCAAGGCGCCGGGAGCAGCCCGGCCCCGGCCTCTGGCGGTGCGATTACCGATCTCGAGTCTGACTTCCCCTGGGAAGCCTACAACGACGAGGGCGGCGTCACCACCATGACTTGCGCCGCGTCCGGCGATCAGGCGCATGGCGGGGCACAGTCCCTGCGGCTCGAATTCAACATTGCTGCCAACGGCTGGGCCACCTGCGGGCACTTCTTCGACAGCCCGCAGAACTGGAGCGGCGGCCAGGGTCTGTCCTTCTACCTGCGCTCGGCCAGCGCCGGCCCGGTCATCCACGTCGATCTTTACGCCGGCCCGTCCGACAACCGCGAGACCTACTACTACGCCCTCGAACTCCCGCCCGACAGCGTGAATACCTGGATCCCGATCCAGCTCGCCTGGCAGGACTTCCACCGCGCCGAATGGGAGGCCGACGCCAACGCTCCCTTCGCCAAACCGGACCAGGTCGTCGGCTTCGCCTTCGGCTTCCCCACCTACCAGGACGCCCCCACCACCGGCACGATTTGGGTGGACGACGTGCAAGTGCTCGGCAGCGCGCCCGCTCAACAGCCGGCTACCGAAGAGGCTCCGGCCGGTGAGCCCACTGCCGAACAGCCCGCAGAGCAGCCGCAGTCTGGCGGCGGCCGTCCCGGCTGCGGCGGGGCCATGGCCCTGCCCTTAGCCCTGGTCGGCGGCCTGTGGCTGGCCGGGCGCAAACGAAAGTAGGATAAGATAAAAAGAAAAATCGCGCTTGCGAGCCTGGCTGGACTGCTCGCCCTGCTGGCCTGCAACATCAGCCAGCCGCCCGCGGATCAACCCATCCCCGGCCTGCCTCCGTCAAACGAAACGGATTCAGCCTCTACAGCCTCACCCACCCCGCCCCCCGCCAACATGGGCGAACTCGTCCAGCCGGGCGACTTCGAATACCTGGGCGCCTTCCGCCTGCCCGGCGGCGAGGACCGCCCGCAGACCTTCGCCTACGGCGGCAACGCCATGACCTTCAACCCGGCCGGCGACCCGGCCGGCGCGGCGGACGGCTTCCCCGGCTCGCTGTTCGTCATGGGCCACGACCGCATCCCCTTCGGCGAAGTGCCCGACGGCAACCAGGTGGCCGAGATCAACATCCCGGCGCCGGTTACTTCCAGGAACATGGAAGACCTGAACACCGCCGGCTTCCTGCAGGATTTCTCCAACGTTACCACCGGCTTCTTCACCGACCTGGAGGAAATTCCACGAGTCGGCATGGCCTACCTCAACCGCCCCGAGACGGGACCCAAAATCCACATCGCTTGGGGGCAGCATTTGCAGTCCACTGGCACTGCCTCGCATGGCTGGTTCAACCCGACGCTCAAGGACCCCCAAATGCGCGGCGTCTGGTTCATTGGCAACCAGGACCCTTACAGTGTCAATGGCTATATGTTCGAGATCCCGGCGACGTGGGCCGATGCCTACACCGGCGGGCGCTACCTGGCCACCGGGCGCCTACGCGACGGCGGCATGGGCGGCATGGGTCCGGCGCTGTTTGCCTACCGCCCCTGGCAGACTGACGGATCGCCCCCGCCCGACGGTACGCACCTCGAAGAAGTGCCCCTGCTGCTTTACGAGAGCTCGTACAACACCCAGGAGATCGTCCGCAGCCTGAACGGTTACCAGCACCCCGACGAGTGGGAAGGCGGCGCATGGCTGAGCACCGGTTCGGGAAAATCAGCCGTGCTGTTTGCCGGCACCAAGGGCAACGGCGAGAAATACTGGTACGGCTACATCCATCCCGACGGCCCCGACAAAGTCTGCGTGGATGCGCACATCACCGACTATCCCACCTGCCGCACTGCTGAGGGCGGCGTCTGCCCGGTAGAGGACTTGTCTGGCTGCTGCGACGAATCCACCGGCGGGTGCGCCTCCATGCGCGGCTGGTGGTCGAACCGTTTCGATGCCGAATTGATCCTGTACAACCCGTCCGACCTGGCGCAGGTGGCTGCCGGGCAAATGGAATCATGGCAGCCGCAGCCCTATGCCGTGATCGACATCGACGAATATCTCTTCCTGACCCCGCCCGAATGGGACCGGGCCAATAACGGTTGGAGCGACCAGCGCCGCTTCCGCATTGGCGATGTGGCCTTCGACCGCGCCAATGGCCTGCTCTACGTTCTGGAGTTGTTCGCGGATGGTGCTGCTCCTGTGGTGCACGTCTGGAAAATCCAGTAAATTGGCAAAGAACCTATCGCATACTGATGGTAAATTTTCAGGAAAATGATAGTCGCCGAAAACCGGATGCACGTATAATGAAATCGTCCGGTAGTCTGGACGTAACTTTTCGGTTTCACATGCGTAATACCTGAAAGACACTTTTTTCAAGGAGAAAATCTATAGAACGTCGCAATCGCACACAACTTGTCCTGGGACTGATCCTCATCCTGGTGGCCGGATGGCTGATCACCACCCGACTCAATCCCGATCTGGCTAAATTCATCCAGCTCCCGCCTTCCGCGCTCCCTTCCCAGTCCACTGGCGGCACTGCCTATTCCGTCCGCCCCGACGGCGGCTCTGCCGAACCATGTACCGGTCTGGCTGACGCGCCGGTATGAAGATCGGGTGATAACTATAACCTTCCCGGGTGACATTTGACCTCATTTAGTTTGCAGATCTTGCAAATTGTTGATTCCGTCGGGGAATCGTTCTATACTGAGGGTGAGGTGAACTATGGCCAAATTATCTCGACGAGACTTTCTTAAAGTGAGTGCAATTGGGATGGGCTCTCTGACCCTGGGCCAATTCCTGGCAGCGTGTGCCCGGGCGCTTTCCCTAACCCCGCCTCCGACTGCCATAACCGGAGTTCCGTCCTCCGCCGCAAATACGCCTTTGGCCCCGACCCCCAACGCCCTTGCCTCGGAAACAGCCGGTACCGCTCCTGCGCTAACTGCCCTTCCTCCCACTGCCACCCAGACCCCCATGAGTATTCCCGACCTGGTGGTAGCCCGTGGTGGTGAACCCGAGACTCTGGTACGACAGGCGCTGGCTGCCATGGGGGGCCTCGAGCGGTTCGTGTCCAAAGGGGCGGACGTGATCATCAAGCCCAACATCTGTGTGGCGCACCCCTATCAGTTCGCTGCAACGACCAACCCCTGGGTGGTCGGCACGCTGGTCAAGATGTGCTTCGAGGCGGGGGCCGGCAAGGTCCGGGTGATGGATTACCCTTTCGGTTGTTCGGCAGAGGAGGGATATACCACCAGCGGGATCAAGGAGCAGGTGGAAGCGGCAGGCGGCGAGATGGCGTATATGGCGCCGATGTTCAAGTACGTGAAGACACCGATCCCCAATGGCATTGACTTGAAGATGGTCGAGGTATTTGAGGATGTTCTGAAAGCGGATGTGCTGATAAATGTCCCGATCGCTAAAGATCATAGTTCCACCCGCCTGACGCTGGGGATGAAAAACCTGATGGGCGTGATCCTTCATCGCAACACCATGCACATCAACCTCGGTCAGCGAATTGCCGACCTGACCAGCCTGGTGCGGCCCAAATTAACCGTCGTGGACGCCGTTCGCATTCTGGTCGCCAATGGCCCCAGCGGTGGCGGGGACTTGAACAACGTGAGGAAGATGGATACGGTGATTGTAAGTCCGGATATCGTCGCGGCGGATAGTTATGCTACCACGCTGTTTGGGCTCCAGCCGAATGACATTGCCTACATTGCTGCCGGCGCAGCCATGGGGCTGGGCTGCAATGATCTGCAAAACCTGAAGATCGAGGAAATTTCTGTCAGCGCCTGAGAAGGCGGACATATACTTCTATGGAATCGCCCAATGTCGTTGCAAAGAGGGGGAGAAATAAGGTTCGCAAGGGCCGGCCAGCTGGCCCGTGGGTCACTGCCCGAAAAGCGGTGCAATACCTGGTGTTGATCATCTTTATTGGGTTGTTTATCTGGAGCCAGCGGAACGGCTGGTCGGGGAATGTAGTTAATATTCCCATGCGTCTGGATCCTCTGCTTATGCTGGCTCATCTGCTCGCCAGCCGCACTCTTCTCACAGGGTCGGCTCTGGCGCTGATCGCGCTGCTCCTGACTGTGGTCTTTGGGCGTGCCTGGTGCGGTTGGATCTGTCCCTTGGGCACCACGCTGGACCTGTTCCCCTTGCGCCACTGGCGTGGTACGCGCCCTGCTCCAGCCGAAGGCTGGCGCGGCGTGAAATACACCCTGCTCTTGATAATTTTGTTGGCCGCCCTGTTTGGCAATTTGACCCTGCTGTTTTTCGATCCCTTGACGATCTGGTTCCGCACAATGACGGTCAGTATCTGGCCCGGGGCAGACCGGGTCATCACTGCCGCGGAGTCAGCCATGTATCAAGTCCCGGCTCTTGCCGGACCCATTTCGACCTTTGACCAATGGCTGCGTCCCGCGCTTCTGCCGCCCTCTCCGGCCTTCTATCGGGATACGTTTTTGTTTGCCGGGATCTTTCTTGGTGTGATTGGCCTTAACCTGTTTGCTCCCCGCTTCTGGTGTCGCTATATCTGTCCGTTGGGAGGCATGCTGGGCTTGTTGAGCAAGGTGGCTGTCTTCCGGCGTCAGGTGGATGAGGAGTGTAAAGGCTGCGTATTATGCTCCGGGATCTGCCCGACGGGGACCATTGACCCTGGCAACGGGTATCGCAGCGATCCGGGTGAGTGCACCCTGTGCATGGACTGCGTGGAGACCTGCCCGCGTGGCTTGAATGCCTTTAAACCCGCCATCTCCCTAGCTGAGTGGAACCGATATGATCCTGGCCGGCGGGAAGCATTGGTGGCCATCGGTGCAGCCGTCGCCGGCGTAGCCCTTTTTCGCAGCGATATTTTCGCCAGGCGTGAATCGCCTTACTTGCTGCGCCCGCCGGGGGCACGCGAAAACAACTCGGATGTGGTCGTTTATACCAAGTGCATCCGCTGCAGCGAGTGCATGCGCGTCTGCCCGACGCATGCCATTCAACCTGCGGTGTTCGAAGCGGGCGCAGAGGGGGTGGGGTCCCCCGTTCTCATCATGCGCCTGGGGTTCTGCGATTACTCCTGCAATGCCTGCGGTCAGATTTGCCCCGTCCAGGCGATCCCTCCGCTCAACCTGGATAAGAAACGCATCCAGGTTATTGGCGAGGCGAGCATTGACAAGAATCGTTGCATTCCCTGGTCCGACCATCGTCCGTGTGTAGTATGCTTGGAAATGTGCCCGCTGCCGAAGAAGGCCGTCCAGGTCGAGGAGGAGGTGGTGACGGGTCCTGATGGGAAGCTTGTGAAGCTACAGTTGCCGCACGTCGTCCGGACCCTGTGCATCGGCTGCGGGATTTGTGAGTACCAGTGCCCGGTGAGTGGCGAAGCCGCCATCCGCGTGTTCAGTCCCCAGGCCGCCACTCAGTTTTAGACGATCAGGGTGGTAGAATGAAGAGCGTGAAATGGTATTCCGGCAAAGCGAAAAAAGTGGGAAGCAAGGAGAAAACACCTTCCCGCCTTCAGCGAGTTTTTCCATGGCTGGGTAGGATTGGCCTGGCAGGTGTGTTGATCCTGGGGGGATTGTTGGCTGCGGTGAGCGTGTGGCCCTCCCTCGGCGCCCGGGGGGCAGATCTTTTGCGCGGTATAATCGGGGATCAGGCAGTCGCCCGGCTGGAGATGGTGGCTTACCAGATCCAGGATACCTTCCAGACGTGGAAATACGACCTCGGCTGGGCAACGCCGGCTGTCCCATGGGGGAACTCAGCTTCATCTGGATTCGTTTTGACTCCCACAGCTACCTTCCATACCTCAGGGATTCCAACTCTGGTGCCCACCGCAATTCCTCCTCAAGCAGTAACACCGGTACCGACGGCATCGCAAGTTCCATTCACCTGGCCGCCGGGTCCGCTCTCCCCGCCGGGTTCGCTCGCGGGGGAGGGCGTCTGGTCCCCTTATATTCAGGATGCCACCGGGCAGACGATTGCCTACCGGACTTATTTACAGCCGGACCCCGGACGCCCTTATGCCGTCGCGGCTGTGGTAGCCTTCGACCTGACCCGTACCCGCCTGCATTTTGTGCTCGGTTCTGTGGAACCTTATTCCCCGACCGGCCCGCAGCGCACGGGTGAGATGCCGGTTGCCGATAATGCCCCCGGAGTGCTTCTGGCTATGTTTAATGGTGGGTTCAAGGCCACACATGGAGAATTCGGAGCCATGGCAGACGGTTTGGTCGCCTTGCCGGCCCGTGACGGGTTGGGCACAGTGGTGATTTATCGAGACGGCCGGGTGCGCATCGGGATATGGGGGACGGAAATTACACCGACGGCCGACATGCTCGCCTGGCGGCAGAACGGGCCGATGGTGATAGATCATGGAGAGATCAACCCCCAGGTGTATGACAATTCACCGAAAGATTGGGGCTACACAGTCAACGATGTCTCTCCGACCTGGCGTTCAGGAGTTGGGTTGAGCTTCGATCAGAAGACATTGTATTATTTTTGCGGCTCGAGCCTCACCATGGAAGCCCTGGCAGAATCCATGCAGACTGCCGGTGTGGATGCGTCCATCCAAATGGACATTAACGCTTACTGGGTCCATTTTGTGGCAATCCAGTGGCTGGACCAGAAGCAGGTCCTCGAACCGCTATTCCCCGATATGATGAAGGAAAATATAGACCGCTATCTCTGGCCTTATACGCGGGATTATTTCTATGTAACATGGGTACGATAAAGTGGGCATCCATAATATGTAGTTCCTTTGGGGGCACTAAAAAAACGCCCTGCGCGGGCGTGTTCCGCTACGATCTCAACGGTCAACCGCCGCCTCCGTAGGCAGCCCCCGCTGGCGCGCAAGCGACCCCGGCGGCCCAACCTTCCGGCGGCCTGCCGTGTGGTAGCGCACTGTTATTGCCGCTCGTTGCCATCGGATTGGCTTTTCGGAGGAGGAGATGAAGTTAACAAAAGATTACTGTTTCGGTTATGTTGTGTTGTTGCCGCAAGACTGTTTAGTTAGCGGGTGGAGAAACCAGGTTTCTCGGAGAAACCTGGTTTCTGAGGGTCTTATCTGAACAGTATTGGCTTTCGCCGCGCTGGAGGAAAACCTGCTGACCACCTTCCCGCCGCGCGCCCATAAGATGAAAACCAAAAAGGAGAGAGAAAAGTGAAAACCATCTTTCACCGACTCGCAACATTGGTAATTCTCCTTTCCATCCTTTCCGTCTGCGGCGGCCAGGTGACCGAACTGCCCCCGACCTGAGACTTCTGAAGTCTGCAAGACTTCGGAAGTCTCGGTGCAGGTCACCCTGCTCTTCCGCCGCGCTTTCAAGCAATTGATGGATCAGAAAGACTGGGATGCACCGGATATCGTCATGGAGCAGCAGGCCGCGATTGTTCCATAAATCACAAAATTGCATTACGCTCAAAACGTGCTACAATAAAATCGTGAAAACACATTGCAATAAATCACTGTTACCCATTGCCATTCAATGCCCCCAGCGTAATCTGGGGGTGTCTTGTTTCTAAAATTCATCCAAATTACCCGAATCTCAGAAAGGATTCCCCATGTTCGAAGACCGTTCCATTTCTCCCGATTGCATCGAAATGCTCGGCATCGCTCAGAAACTTGGTGCTGAACTTGTATGGGATCGGTATGACGCGCAGTTGCCGCAGTGCGGCTTCGGCGAGACCGGCCTGTGCTGCCGTCACTGCCTGCAAGGACCCTGTCGCATTGATCCCTTTGGCAATGGTCCGCAGATCGGCGTTTGCGGAGCGACGGCTGATACCATTGTGGCGCGCGGCCTCGACCGGGCAATCGCTGGCGGAACCGCGGCCCATTCCGGCCATGCCAAACACCTCGCCCACACCCTAAAAAAGGTCGCTGTGGGCAGAGCGCCGGACTATGGAGTCAAGGATTCAAACAAACTGCGTGCCGTCGCCCAACGGCAAGGCATCCAACTGGATGGCAAGTCCGATCAACAGATCGCCGCTGAACTGGCCGATCTGGCTCTCGATGAATTTGCTGAACGAAACGCGCCGGTCGAGTGGGCCATGAAAACGCTCACTGCCGGACGCCTGAAGAAATTCGGTGAGATGGGCCTCCTGCCCTACGGCATCGACTCGGCCATTTCGGAGATCATGCACCGCACGACGAATGGCGTGGACGCCGACCCGGTCAACCTGCTGCTTGGCGGTATCAAATGTGCAATCGCCGACTACGACGGCATGGCGCTCGCCACCGACCTCTCCGACATCCTCTTCGGCGTGCCGCAACCGACAGTTGCCGCCGCCAACCTGGGCGCTTTGAAAAAGAACGCCGTCAATATCGCAGTCCACGGACACAACCCGGTGCTCTCGGATATGGTCGTGGCTTTCGCGCCGCAGATGGAAGCCGAAGCCAAAAAAGCCGGCGCGAAAGAAGGGATCAACATTGTTGGCATCTGCTGCACAGGCAATGAAGTGATGATGCGGCATGGGATCCCGATGGCGACCTCCTCCGTCTCGCAGGAGCTCGCCATTTTAACGGGCGCCCTGGATGCCATGGTCGTGGACTACCAATGCGTGATGCCCAGCCTGACCAAAGTGGCGGAAAGTTTCCACACCCAAGTCATAACGACAATGGGCATCGCCAAGATGCCAGGTGCGACGCACATTAACTTCGAGGAGGAGCACGCCGCCGAGGGGGCGCGCGAGATTATCCACCTGGCGATCGAAGCCTTCAAGAAGCGCGATGCAGCCAAAGTCCACATTCCCGAACTCCGCAACACGGCCATCGCGGGTGTCTCCGTTGAGGCGGTGATTGGCATACTTTCCAAAGTAGATGGCGCTGATCCCCTCAAGCCCCTGCTCGACAACATAGTCAACGGCAACATCACAGGCGTCTGTCTGTTCGCCGGATGCAACAACGTCAAGATCCCCCAGGATCGCAACTTCGTCACCATGATCAAGGAACTGGCCAAGCGCGACGTCTTGATCCTGGCCACCGGCTGTGCTTCGGGAGCCTTCGCCCGCCACGGTCTCATGACCCCGCAGGCTACCGAAAAATATGCCGGTCCCGGACTGAAAGCCGTGCTCACCGCCCTGGGCAACGCCGCTGGATTGAATGCGCCACTGCCGCTCGCTCTGCACACCGGTTCGTGCGTGGACAACACACGCGCGGTTGCCATTGCAGTCGCCATCGCCAATAAACTCGGCGTTGACCTGGACAAATTGCCGGTCGTTGCCTCCGCGCCGGAGGCATCCATGGAGAAGGCTGTCAGCATCGGCACATGGGCGGTGGCGCTCGGCCTGCCAACGCACGTCGGCGTCGTCCCGCCCGTCACCGGCAGCCCGCTCGTCACCCAGGTGCTCACCCAGACAGCGAAAGACCTGTTCGGCGGCTATTTCATCGTCGAACTCGATCCGGTCAAGGCGGCAGAAAAACTCTTCGAGGCTTTGAACGAACGACGCAAGGGTCTCGGACTGGCAGAGAAAGTCGTTGCCTAGGAGGTGCACAATGAAACGCATCTTCGTCAATCCCGACCGTTGTACCGCCTGTAAGACGTGTGAGATGCAATGCGCCATCGAGCACTCACAGGCTAAGAATATCTTCGCCAGTCCATCCGAAAAGCCACACCCGATGAACCGGGTTTATGTCGAGGCGGCGGACGGGCGCAAGATTCCCATCCTCTGCCGTCATTGCGAGGACGCGCCTTGTGTGGCGGCCTGCATCTCTGGCGCCATGTTCCGCGACCCAAAAACCGATGCGGTGATGTGCGACGCGAGCCGCTGCATCGGCTGCTGGACATGCGTGATGGTCTGCCCGTACGGGGTGGTTGGCCGCCAACTCGCGCTGGGCAAGGCGGTCAAGTGCGACCTTTGCCCGGAGCGGGAATCCCCGGCGTGTGTCGCCTCTTGCCCGACGAAAGCCCTGAGCTACGAAGAGGTGGAGGGATTCAGCAAGAACAAGCGGCGGGAATTTGCCTCGGCCGTCGCGGGAGGGTAACGCCATGCGCACTGTGATCGTTGGAGCTTCAGCGGCAGGCATGGCGGCGGCTGAAGCCATCCGCAAACGCGACCCCACCGCCGAGATCGTCATGCTCTCTGATGAGACCCATCCGCCGTATTACCGTCCGCTCATCCCGTATCTTATCCATCAAGGGAAAACGGGGGATGAGATCCTGCGTGAGCCGCGACTGACGCCTGCGCATCTCGACCTGCGACTGAAGGCGCGCGCCACCAGCCTCGACCCGGCAAAGCATACTCTCGCCCTGGATGACGGCTCGACCATCGCTTACGACCGTCTGTTGTTGGCGACCGGCGCACGCCCTATCCGCCCGAACATCGAAGGGCTGGATGGGCCAGGTGTTTTCACCTTGCGCACATGGGAGGACGCGCTCGGCATCGCCAAAGCCGCTCAAGGCGCGAAAAGCGCGATCATCCTCGGCGCGGGTCGCATTGGCATGAAATCGGCCTTTGCCCTGCGGAATCTGGGGTTGAGCGTTACTGTCGTCGAACTACTCGACCGTATCGTGCCGCAGCAACTGGACGCTGAAAGCGCAGCCATTTTTGCCGAGGCGGTGGCGAAGGCCGGCATCGAAATCATTCTGGGACACACAATCAAACAGGTCAACCGCCGAGGTAAAAAGGTTATCTCGGTCATCCTGAATGATGGCCGCCATCTCGAAGCTGATCTGGTGGTGGTCGGCGTGGGCGTGCGCGCAAATCTCGATCTGGCAATGACCGGCGGCCTGCACGTCGCGCGCGGGTTGCAGGTAGATGAGCACCTTTGCACCAGCGATCCGCACATATTTGCCGCTGGAGATGTGGTGGAGACAAGGGATATCATTTCGGGAGATGTCATCGTCAGCGGTATCTGGACCAACGCAGCTACGATGGGTCAAATCGCCGGTGACAACATGGCAGGGGGAAATTCGACCTATATGGGCGCTTTCAGCCTGCTCAACGCCATGGAACTGGGCGGCTTGCCGGTCATTTCCGTCGGTGAGGTCCAACGCACCATAGGCGCTGATATCGAAGTCTTTACCGAGCGGCATGGATCGAACTACCGCAAACTCGTCTTCCGCGGCGACCGGTTGATCGGCTTGATCCTGGTGGGTCAGATAGAACGGGCTGGCGTGTACCAGACCCTCATCCGCGAGAAAGCCAATGTTTCCACCCTGCGCCGCGAACTGCTCGGTTCCAGGTTCCATTACGGCCATTACATCCTTTTACAGCCCAAGAAGATTGACCGCTACGTAATGGCCGGGTAACTGCTATCCCAGACCAAAGACCTCCGAGGTCCTAAAGACCTCGGAGGTCTTTATGCGTGTCACCCTGCTCTTCCGCCGCGCTTTCAAGCAATTGATGGATCAGAAAGGTTGGGATGTTCCGGATATCGTAATGAAGCAGCAAACCATCAACCTGCCGTAGGGAGGATTCCCTTTCCGCCGCACCTGGCGGTATAAAAACCAGCCCTACGCTATAATACGCGTAACTTTTCATCTATATTGGCGTAAATATACATGAGGCTTTTTCAACACACTAATCAAGAGGAGAATGTTATGAACAGAAGAAACCGTACGCAACTCGCCCTCGGCCTGATCCTAATCCTGGTGGCGGCCTGGCTGGTGGTAGCCAAGTTCCGTCCCGACCTGGCTGCATGGCTGACGCTCGCCTTCGACTGGCCGATGTGGGTCATCTTCGCCGGGGGCATCATCCTGCTGATTGGCTTGCTGACTGGCGCAGCGGGGATGGCCGTCCCGGCTTGTATCGTGGCTGGCATCGGAGGCATTCTTTACTACCAAAATGCCACCGGCAACTGGGAATCATGGGCTTACATGTGGACATTGATCCCTGGCTTTGTGGGACTCGGCACGCTGCTCTCCAGTTTATTGGGCGGCAATTTTAGGCAGGAGGCGCGCCATGGGCTGAACCTGCTGGTCATCAGCGCAGTGCTGTTCCTCATTTTCACGGCCATCTTCGGCGGATTGGGGATCTTTGGCCCCTATCAAGAATACGCCCTGGCAGGAGTGCTCTTCCTGTTTGGCATGTGGCTCATCCTGCGCGGCCTGCTGCGCAAACGCCCATAGGAGGTTATTATGCGTCGCAATTACCTTTTTTGGGGTAGTGTTCTCATTTTGCTCAGCGTTTTGTTTTTGCTGAAAGCCCTGGGCATCACCAACGACATCTGGGGTTATTTTTGGCTGCTGGCGGTGGGGTTGCTGGGAGTGTGGTTCATCGTCTGGGCGATTTGGCGCCCCAAGGGAGAAGAAGGCGAGCAAGTAGCAATCGAACTGAAGGGCGCGCAACAGGCCAGCCTGCATCTCAACCATGGAGCCGGGCGGTTACGCATCGGTGCCGGAGTGGGAGAAGGCACGCTCCTTTCAGGGAAGTTCGGCTATGGCTTGGACTATAAGACCGAGATGGTCGGCGACAAGCTCGAGGTGCGCATGCGTTCAGCGTCAAACTTCGGACCCTTCATCGGCGAGGGTTTCAACTGGAATCTCAACCTAACCCGCGACATCCCGATCTCCCTGACCATCAACACCGGAGCCAGCGAGTCCAGGATTGACCTGAGCGAGCTGCGCGTCCCGTACCTGAAGCTGGAGACCGGCGCCAGTTCCACCACGCTGACCTTGCCGGCCCAGGCTGGGAACACGCTGGCGGAGATCAACGCCGGGGTTGCTTCGGTGGATATCCACGTGCCCGAGGGCGTGGCGGCGCGCATCCGCATCAAAGAGGGGCTTTCTGCCCGCAGCATCAACAGCGCCCGCTTCTCGCGCCTGGAGGGCAACATCTACCAGTCGCCGGATTACGACCAGGCTGCCAACCGCGTCGAGTTGAACATCGAGGCCGGTATCGGCTCCATCAGCATTCAATAAATGGGAACAGGCTCCAGGTGTTTAGAGAGACACCGGGAGCCTAATTCCCAAAGGAGATATTATGAAACGCATTGATTTCCGAATCGTGATCGGCGTCTTGCTCATTTTGGGCAGCATTTTGGGATTTCTCGAAAAGATCGGGATCATCCAGCGCGGCTGGGACCTGTTCTGGGGAACCATCCTGGGGTTGGCCGGTATCGCCTTCCTATACGTTTTTGTCACCAACCGGTCGCAATGGTGGGCGGCTATTCCTGGTTTCACCCTGCTCGGCATGGCCGCTTCTTCCTTCCTGCTGGATCGGCTTGGCTGGGGCGGCCTGGCCTTTTTGGGTGGGATCGGCCTGGGCTTCTGGGCTATCTACCTGACCAGCCGCGAGCGCTGGTGGGCGATCATCCCCGGCGGCGTGTTGATCACGCTTGGCTGCGTCTCCGCCCTTTCGGATGTGTTTGGGATCCTCAACACCGGCGGCGTATTCTTCATCGGCCTGGGGCTGACTTTCCTCCTGGTGGCGCTCCTGCCCGGCACGGGGAAGTCGAGTTGGGCGTTCTTCCCGGCCACAGCCCTCATCATCCTGGGTATCCTGGTGGGCACGCCCTTCAAAGGCGTCATGGATTACATCTGGATCGCGGCGCTCTTCGTGGGCGGCGCGGCGTTGATCTGGCAATACTTCCGCGCCAAGTAATAACAAAGGCAACACACAAAAGCCCCGGCCTCTCAGCGAGACCGGGGCTTTTTTTATTAATTCAAGAGATTCTCGCCGATATACTCGACGAGCCGCCGGGATTCGGTTTCGATCTTATCAATCAGCGCGGCTGCGTCCGTCACATCTCCTTGCCTGGTCCGCTGCTCCAACTCAGCTGCCAGGGAGGAGACGGCATTCGCGCTGAAATTGGCCGACAGCCCTTTTAAGCTGTGTGCATGGCGATTGAGGCTGACCACATCGCCAGCCTGCAAGGTGGTTTTCATAACCTCGATACGGGCGGCGAGATGATTTATGAACTCCCGGCACATGTCCGCAAGAAAAGCGCGGTCGTTGTTGAAGCGCGGCAAGGCAGTTTCGATATTCATCGGGAGGCTTTCGTCCTTTTCCTCGGCTGCTGGCATCCCATTCGAGCGGGGCGCGGAAACGGCTGTGTCACCGAATAGGATCACGTCGCGCCGCGTTTCGGCGGACGCTCCCGCCTCTTCCTCCTTTCCTCGCACCCAGCGGTCAATGGCAGTGATCAACGCCTGCGGCTGGAGCGGCTTGGAAACGTAATCATCCATACCAGCTTCGATACACCGCTCCCGGTCACCCTTCAGGGCGTGAGCCGTCATCGCAATGATTGGGATGTGTCCCTTGCCAGCCTCCCATTGCCGGATGCGGCGCGTGGCTTCAAAGCCATCCATAACAGGCATTTGCACGTCCATAAGCACAGCGTTGTAATGTTCTTTTTGGATTTTCCCGAGAACTTGCTCGCCATTCTCGACAGCATCAACGGAATATCCGGCCTTTTGCACCAAGATGATCGCCAGTTTCTGGTTGATGGCATTATCTTCGGCAAGCAAGATGCGCAATCCCTGGCGTTTCTGCTCTGCGAGAGTATGGCGCGTGATCAGCCGGCCGGTCCCGCCTTTTGGAGGTTTGTAGCCCAAAACGGCGATGATGGCATCCGAAAGCATCTTCTGCTTGACCGGTTTGTTCAGATAGGCCGAGCAACCCAGGGCTTCCATACGTTTGGCATCGCCGCGCTCGCCCATGGAAGTCAAAATGATGATTTTGATATCCTGGCTGGTCGGATCGCTCTTGATGGCACGCGCCGTCTGCTCGCCATCCATTCCCGGCATTTGCATATCCAAAAGGATCAGTTGGTAAGGGTCTTTGGCGCGATGCGCGGCGCGCAGCCTCTCCAATCCTTGAGGGCCGCTCTCGGCAGCAGAAACCCGGCAGCCGAAACCTGCCAGGACCTTGGTCAGGATCATGCGGCTGGTGGCATTGTCATCAATGCAAAGGATGTTCAGATTGAGTAAATCCACCGGCCTGGGCGGCTGTTCGACGATTTCCTTCTCCTGTTTCTCAAACTCGACCTCGAACCAAAACGTACTTCCTTTTCCCAGGTCACTTTCTACTACGATTTTTCCTCCCATGGCCTCCACCAATTGTTTGGAAATGGTCAGGCCGAGGCCTGTACCGCCGTACCGGCGCGTGGTCGAGCCATCCACCTGGGTGAAGCGCTCGAAGATCGCCGCCTGTCGCTCCGGCGGGATGCCGATGCCGGTATCCTGGACCAAGAAACGCACCGTTGCATGTGTTCGAGTTTCAGAGACGGGGTCAGCGTGGATGACGACCTCGCCCTGCTCGGTGAATTTGATGGCGTTCCCCACCATGTTGACCAGGATTTGCCGCAGCCGGCCCGGGTCGCCGCGCAAATCGGAAGGGACATCCGAGTGGATCAGGCAAGCCATTTCCAGACCCTTATCCTGGGCGCGCTTGGCCAGGGTGTAGGCCACGTCCTCGACCGTGTTGCGCAAATCGAAATCAATGAATTCCAGGTCCAATCGCCTGGCTTCGATCTTCGAGAAATCCAGGATGTCGTTCAGGAGGGTAAGCAGCGCTTCAGCGCTTTGGAGAGAGGTGTTGAGGTAATCACGCTGTTCAGGGGTGAGAGGTGTATCCAACGCTAATTCCAGCATCCCAATGACGCCGTTCATTGGTGTGCGGATCTCGTGGCTCATATTCGCCAGGAATTCGCTCTTGGCGCGGCTGGCCTCTTCCGCTTCCCGGCGAGCGCGCACCAGGTCCGAAATATCGTGGTAGATGCCCAACGCGCCCACCCTTTCCCCCTCCACGACCACAGGCACGCCGAAGATCTCAACGTCCACCGGCGAACCGTCCTTACGGCGACGTTTGAAGCTGCCATGCGCCAGGCCGGTCATCGCCTGCTTGGTAAAGGCGGTCGCCTCATCAAGAGTATCCGGCGTTGTGACCAGCGAGTCGATGTCTTTCCCAACGACCTCCCGCGAGGTGTACCCGTAAAGCTGCTCGAAGGCCGGGTTGCAGGATTGGATCTTTTCATTGTTATCCAACACGATGATGGCAGCCGGACTGTTCGATACCAACGCCTCGAAGAACTGTTTTTGGCGAAGAACCTCAGCTTCGGCTCGCTTGCGGGCGGTCATGTCGTGGAGGATGTACAGACTCCGCGCAGCCAATCCCTCCATCTCGATAGGATAGATTGAAACATCATAATAACCTACCAGGCAAGGGAAGGTCATTTCACCGTTCTGCCTGTTCCAGCCAGCTTCGCTTTCGCTGCAACCAAACAACATCCCTGTGAGAGGCTTGCCGAGAAGCTCTTTATATGCCAATCCTAATTGTTTAGATGATGCCAGATTGCAACGGACGATCCGATCCTGGTCATCGGCCAAGAATAGCGGGTCTGTAACGGCGTCGAAGGTGGTCTCCCATTCCTTCTTCGCATGGCTGATAAGCCTCTCCGTCTGACGGCGCTCCTCCACTTCACGTCGAAGCTCTTCGTTGGTACGCACCAGTTCCGAGGTCCGCTCCGCAATCGTCTGCTCCAGGCGGATATTCAAACGGATGAGGCTTTCTTCGCGCGAACCGTTAAACCCAAAAGCCAATCCCAGGAACAGAGGCACCGTGTCAATGATCCATAGCAGCGGTTGGTTTTTCTGAGCCAGGAGCATCGCCCCAAGATCGAGCGAGGTCTGGTCAACGAAAGTTTGCAAGATTGTGCCAAAGATGGGAAAAATCAACCCAATCAAGGCACCGACGAGGGTGAACCTGAATGTGGGGGAAAGGCCAGTAAATCTTTTCATCGGGGCCTCCACGGAAAAAAGCAACCAACACAAGATGGGCACAGGTTACATAAGCTGTGCTCCATGAAGTTTAGCACAAAACGGAGAAGCGATGTCAAACATCCCCCACGACAAGATCCAGAGCGAAAGTATCTGGAAAACCTTTAGGGTCGTTCGGAGGTTATACCGCCTCGACGCGCTCGATATCCGGGAAAAACTGCCGCACCGTCCCCTCCACCCAGCCATGCAGCGTGGCGGGTGAAAGTGGACAACCCAGGCAAGCTCCACCCAGCCTTACTTTCAGGACTTTCCCATTAAAGGTGACAAATTCTACCGACCCGCCGTGGAAATGCTCGATATACGCACTCAGTTGTTCGATCAGACCTTTCATCTGCGCTTCTTGTGGCAGTGGTTTCGTTTCAGCCATTTTTCCAACCTCCTTGAACCTTTTCGGGAAATCGACTTGCTGCTGGAGACCTTTTGCCAACAAGGATGTTACTTGTGGCCGTCTGCTCTCCCAGCGTTCTGCGATCACGTTTGCCAGGCGGTCGAGAATGACTTTCCCGATCCCAGGATACTTCTCACAAATTGCCCGTAAGTCTCTGCCGCGCACCTGTAAAATTTCACAATCCGTGGTGCACACCGCGCCGGAAGTATACGCCACATTGCCTAATGCCGCTGACCAGCCAAAAACGCCGCCTTGTTGGACGCGTGTCACGGTCATCACAGGTCCGTCGTCCGGCTTGTAGCGGATGAGGACCTCACCCTTCACGACGAGATAGAGATATTCCGCGATATCTCCTTGCTCAAAGATGACTATCTCAGCAGGAAAGAACTGCGACCTGAAATATGGCGCCAACAGACGGACATCTGCCTCGCTCAGGTCTTCAAAGAATGAAAATCGTTCCAGTACATCGAGTATCATTTGCATGGATATTATTCAAACCCACCAGCCCTTTCAAGTGGCGAACATCCTAAATTGAGAGACATTTGTCCCCCATTTGAACACAATATGTCATAGCCTTCAGGTATATTCTATGGGGCAGCAGTCGTAGCGTTTTTCCCGCCACATCTACGACAGGACTGTAACTTTTCGATATGGAAAACATCTAATGATTGAGAAAATCACACCGGTACTCTTGGCCGAAGCACTCAAGTCCGGAGATCGGAACGAGTTCGCCCGGCTGGTAGATGCCTACTTCGGGCCGATATATCGGATGGCGATGAAAATGCTCGGCGATCCACAAGATGTCGAGGATGTGCTACAAAATACATTCCTCAATGCGTTCAAGCACATCCGCAGCTTCGAGGAACGTTCCAGCCTTGCCACCTGGCTTTATCGCATCGCCGCCAACGAAGCCCTGATGATGATCCGCTAGCAGCGGCCCGAAACGACCCTGACGGATACCAGTTTGGAAAACGATGAGGGCGAGGATTATTCCCCGGTCCAATTCGTGGACTGGTGCTGTCTGCCCGAGGATGAGTTGCTCTCCTCCGAAGCCAGGAGTCGCCTCGATCAGGCCTTTCAACGCCTGCCGGAGAGAGTGCGCATCGTCTTCATCTTGCGCGACCTCGAGGGCTTATCCATCGAGGAAACCAGCCAGGCGCTCGACTTGAGCCAGACCGCCATGAAGACCCGCCTGCTGCGAGCGCGCCTGAACCTGCGCGAGCAACTCAGCATTCACTACGGCGAACGCTTCTAGAACTACAATCTCCCCATTTCATACGTCAATCACCACAGCGGCACCTCCCGCCTGGTTTGAGTGGGAGAGATCAGCCGTGAAATGTTGGAAAAGTACTAACCCTGCTTGTGGAGAATAGATGATGGACGTAAAAGTGATCTGGCAACAAGGCTTGACATTCACCGGCACAGCCGACAGCGGCTTCAGCGTTCCGCTCGGCGCGGACCCGGGCGTGGGCGGCGCGGACGACGGTTTCCGTCCCCTTGAGCTGATGGCCGTCAGCCTGGCCGGATGCACTGCCATGGACGTCATCTCCATCTTGAAGAAAAAGCGGCAGGATGTGACCGCCTTCGAGGTGCGCGTCCATGCCAAGCGAGCGCAGACCCATCCACGCGTCTTTACCCAAATAAAGGTCGAATATCTCGTCACCGGCCACCATGTTGGCCCGGCTGCCGTGGAACGGGCGATGGAACTTTCTAAAACCACCTACTGCCCAGCCCAGGCCATGCTCGCCAGGGTGGCCGAGATCGAGTTGAGTTACCAGATTATCGAAGTTTGATGCTTCTTTTTCTAGGGTACACCTTCTAACGCGAGTACCGCGAATACCCTCCGGGTATGATGTGGGCAAATGGCGCGAATAAAGCCCATAAACATTCGCGAAATTCGCTTATTCGCGTCACACCGTACTCGGATAGTATTCGCGTTGAGATCTTCCCACTCAACCTATAGTTCAAGGTAGTGAAATGCTTCTTATCACACACTTTGCTGGATTAAATTGATTAACTTCATGATCTGATCGAAGAAAGAAAAAATGAAGGTGACAGTCACCTGGCTTCAGCTTATTTACCCGCCTGCACCTGACTGGCCAGGTCCGAACACTCGCAGGCCGTCACGATGAGGTTGTCGCGGGTCAACGTTCCCTTGTAGGCCTCGCTCCCGTTATGAGCGATCCAGCCTTCCAAGTTGAGAGCCAGCGGCCCATCGGCGGGGATCCACTCGCCATTATACTTCCGGGCAATATGAATGTGCGTGCCAGTCGCCTGCCCACCTTCACAAGAGGGATGCCCAACCGGGTCGCCAGCTTCCAGCCTCGCGCCCAGCGGAGCGCGGCCCTCCGTGCCCACGTGCAGATAGAGGATCACCCAACCGGTGCGCTCATCGCTATCACCACCCAGGTCGAGCATGACGACGCCATCTCCTGAACGCACGACCACGCCGCCGGCCATGGCAGTCGCCCACTTGTCCGTAGGGAGACAGCCGCCGACCGAAGCCGGGGGCGCGAAGTCAACGGCGGCGAAAGGTTCTCCCACCCCCCAACCGGTATGGGGACCGCCAGTATATGTCCAAGCATCACCAGCTGGGAAGGGAAAAAGGAACGAAGGCTGCTTCAAGCTGACCGGGATGTGGGAGGATTCAATCGCCCAAGGATCGCCAAATGACTTCTGGTAGGTATACGCCAGGCCATCAGGGCTAACAGCATGATCAAAATCATCCTTTACATAAAGGAGCGAGAAATAATATTGGATTCCAACCGTAGCTGCATTCTGCCAAGGATCGGGACGATCCAAACTACCATCGGTATGCTCGAAGGAGGTCAGATGCCCTGTCCGCCAGCCGTAGTAGCCGTTATTGAGAGTATTTGCTGCCCAGTTAAGCTGTCTGTATACACCAACATGCGCAAGGTCTTTATAACCGAGCGGATAAGGAGTGGAAGGAGGCTCAGGGTTTGAAAGCGCGCCTGCTTGATATTCGAGGATTGCCAGCAGCAAACGCGGACTGACGCTGAAGTTCATGGCAACATAATCCACGATCTCCGCGCCGGAGAAGACCGGGCCAGCTCCCACGTAGCCTCGGAAATCCTTCAGCCAACCCGGGTGAGCGTCAACAAAAGCCGAAGTATCGAACTCAACCGCCGAGGGGCCGTTCACGAACAGATTATCTGGGATGATCTTGAACGAAGTACCCCACAGCGGCAGATAATAGATGGGGATTTTCATCGGCATGCCAGGAGGCATGGTGGTCGCATCGGCCGGGATCTGGGGATTGGCCTGGCGGATCTGTTCTATAGTAGTGTTGAAATGGGCTGCCAGTTCCGGAAGCGTATCCCCCATCTGGGCGGTGTAATCCACCAGTTCGCCGGGGTTGTAGGCCGGGCGGGCAGGAATGGGAGTCGGCGAAGGCCCGGCAATCAAGGTCGATGTCTCGGTAGCAGGTGCCAAGTCCATGCTTGGCTCCTGCTGCGGCAAGCAGGCAGACAAGGCCAGCGTCGCGGCAATGAGAAGGATGAATGCAGGCTTGATTTTGTTCACGGGAGGTTATTCATCCGTTGTTCGGATAATCTTCGTCTCTACTGAAACTTCTGACCTGGCAATGACGGTCTTATCACCCTTCGTCAGCGTGCCCTCGTAGGGCTTCTTTCCGGAGTGCGCTACCCAACCGCTTAGGGTAAAGGGGAGCGGCCCATCGGCCAGCACCCACTCGCCGTTGTATTTTCGGGCGAAATGCAGGTGCGTGCCTGTGGCAATGCCTCCCTCGCAGGAAGGATGGCCGACTTGGTCGCCCGCATCCAGCCAGACGCCAAGCGGGGCGCGATCCTTCGTAGCGACATGCAAGTAGAGCAAGTCCCAGCCAGTCTGCTCGTGCCCGTCATCGTCCAGCAGGTCCAGGACGACCACCCCTGTCGTCGAGCGCACGACACGCCCGGCGGCTGAGGCCACGATCCAACTATCGGAGGGGACGCAACCGCCTTCGTCCGCGCCTGGGGCGAAATCCAATGCCGCCATCGCGCCTTGCAACTCCCAGGCTGCATGCGGCCCGCCGGTTAAGTTCCAAATTTGTCCAATCAGGAAAGGTAAGGTCAGCAGCGGCTGGGTCAGCTCAGCTGGGAAGAGCGGCTCGACTGCCTGGGCGCGCCCCCATGCGTCGCCGAACATGCGCACATAGAGCGCAGGGAACCCTATGTTTGGGTCTATGGCTTGCGCCCATTCCTGGAAGTTGCGCGTTTTAGAAAAGTAATATTGGATCGCAACTGTACCGGCATTCAGCTCCGGCGAGAGGCTTATGATCGTCCCATCCGGGAAGGTCAACTCGGTCAACGTGCCCCCACGCCAACCATAGTAACCATTCGATAGTTCCTGCACCGCCCACATCATCTGGCGGAAAAGGCCCCGGTAATAGATATCCACTCTGCCGAGGGGATAATTCCCCTGGGCCAGGTTCGAGGGCTGGCCGTTCACCCAGCCACTCTCGTACTGGATCAGGGCCAGCAGTAGGCGCGGGTTTATCGAGTTCTCGATGGCCATACGTTCAACCGCCTGCGGGCCGTTCGTCCAACCGGTGCTGAGCCATTCTCGATAGGTGGTGCTCAGGTAACCGCCCGCATCTATTACATAGGATTCGATATCGAAATCCGTTGCCGAAGGTGAATAGACCACCTCGCTATCGGGCATGATCTGGACATTGGGTGTAGTCTCGCCCAAGCGATTTGGGATGATAAGGGGTGTATCCGGGATGAGCAGCCCAGTTTCCGGTAATGTCTCCGAAGAGGTGATCTCGGAAGCCTCGACACCGAAGTGCACCGCTACGACCGGCAGGCTATCACCCGATTGTGCATAGTACAGGAGCGGCGCACGCTGTGTGACTGAGATCGGGGTCGGGGTAATCGTCGGGGGAAACGGCGTCGAGGTCGGAGTGAAGGTCGGTTCTGGCGTCCAGGTCGGGATGGGCGTCGGCGGGTCGGCTGTCCAGAAAACGGGCTGCGTTTGAGTAGCGGTCAGGGTCGACTCAGTCATCCCCCAAAGTGGGCCGCAAGCGGAAAGCATACTGGTAATGAGGAACAAAATGGCGACTTTGCGAATGAATAAAAAAGCTGGCTTCATCGCAACGATTATACCGCAGCCTCTAACCTCATTCCCAACCCCTTTCGTAAAGAAAGAGGAGACTCCCGGTGTCTTAGGGACATCGGGAGTCTGATCTTAACGTTGGATTTGATTGATGGGATCATTGCCGTCGAAGGCTTCGACGGTCACGCCGTTGCGCGTCAGGTAGCCATTGTATTCGACGCCCGTGCCAGAAGAACCCCAACCATCCAGGATGAACGGGACAAAACCGTCCGCGGAAATCCACTCGCCATTGAAGCGGCGCGCCAGGTGGACGTGTGTGCCGTTGGCGAGGCCGCCCTCACAGGAAGGGTGGCCGATACGCTCACCAGCGTGGAGGTACGTACCCGCGCTGACACGGTCGCGGCTTTCGATGTGCATATACAGTACCGTCCAGCCGGTCTGCTCGAAACCATCGCCGTCCAGGTCTTGAACGAGCGCCCCGTTCGCGGCGCGCAGGATCGGGCCATCGGCCACAGCCGTGACCCAGGCGTCACTGGAAACGCAGCCGAGCGCCTCGCCGGGCGGGGCAAAATCCAGCGCGGCCCAGGCCGAGCCAGGATTCCATCCGGCATGTGGGCCGCCGGTGAAGGCCCAAATCTCGCCGGGTGCAAAGGGCAGGTGCATTAGCGGTTGGGTCAGGTCACCCGGCACGACCGGCTCGATAGCCAGGTCGAAAGGATAACCAAAAAGCTGGGAGTAGGCCGCAAACAAGCCATTCGGCGAGACATCCAACAGCCAGGTCTGGTAATCGTCCAATTGAGCGAACAGGTTCTGGAGGCCGGCCGTCCCAGCGTTGAGGGATGGGTCTACCGGCACAACCGAGCCATCAGCCAATACCCAATTGGAGACTGCGCTCGCTCGCCAGAGATAGTATCCCTGGTTGAGGGCGTTGGCTGCCCAGGTCAACTGGCGAAACAGACCCATGTGCCAGTTGTCTTTGAACCCAAGCGGCGCATCCAGCGTGGCAGGATCGGGGTTCGGGTTCGTCACCCATCCTGAACGATATTCCAGCACCGCCAGCAGCAGGCGCGGGTTGACCGAATCATTTTGCGCCGCCCGCAGGATGATTTGAGCGGCATTCAAAGTCTCGCCGTCTACTTCCTCTTGGTAGCTTGCCAAGTAACCGGCTTTGCTGCGAATGAAAGACTCGAGGTCCATTGTGAGGCTCATCGGCCCGTAGACAAGCTCGGAATCAGGGATGATCTTGAACGACGGCCCGGCAGGCTGGGGCGTGGGAACGGGGATTTGCAGTGTCTGGCCCACATCTAGGATATTTGGGTCATACAGACCGTTTGCCTGCATCAGCGCTTCCACGCTGACGCCGTAACGCAGGCTGATGGCTCCGAGCGTATCGCCCGGCTGGACGATGTACGTCTCTGGGCCGCTGCGCGGGGTGGGTAATAAGCGAGGCACGTCCGGTGTAGGGGTTAGGATAGGCGAGCCGGGAACGCGGGTCGGCAGGAGGCGGAACGAGGCCGTGGCGGTGGTGGAACCGGTCAAAGAAATGGCGGGCAGGCCCGGGGTCGAGTCCGCACCGGAAGGGTTCCAGGGAGGAGAGTCAGGTGCAGAGCGCACACAGGCAGATAGGAAGAGAAGAAAGCCAAGTGTCCAGATTTTCATGCGCATAAGGCAATTCTAGCATAAGAATTTCTGCTACAATGAACCTGACAAGCCGCTGCGACAATCATGACTATCATCACGAATCGTTCCGCTATCCCTGTGCTAGACTATTAGGAGAGCTTACGGTACAGCTTCATCGAGCATGGTTCGCGTGTGTATTCACGCACGGAAAGAATAGTGACCAGTTATCATTGACCAGTTGCTCTTGGCGCATCCCGCATCATGTTACAAGCGAGGAATTATGACCAATCGCAAAATCATTTACAAACCAATTGCTCCGGAAGTGGAAGAACTGGCGCAGGAGCATGGGAATCAGCGTGAATGTGTTCTCGAAATCCTGACCGAACTCGACGGGCGCGGCCACTTGAGCACCGAAACTATCACCGATACAGCACGCGCGCTGGGCATTCCGGCGCAGCAAGTATATGGTATGGCAACGTTCTACTCCATGCTCTCGCTCCAGCCGCGCCAGAATGTATTGCGAGTCTGCGATGGACCGGTGTGCTGGCTGAAGAGAGCCAGTAATCAGTTACCTGCCCTGAGCAGTTCGACTTCGCTCACTGTAAACTCTGCCGAAGGGTCAGTGAAAAGTGATCAGTCGCCTGTTGAAACGTGGGGGAAAGTAATGTCCGGCAAGGGTTGGATAGTTGAGCGGACATCCTGCCTGGGCTTGTGCGACCGGGCACCGGCGGTACTGGTCAACGACGAGCAGGCCGGGCCGGTGACACCGGAAGAGGCCGCCAAAGTCTACGAAGGCTGGCGTGGTGTACCGACAGATTACTCGACGCCGCGCAAGGGTGAAGTGCGCGTGATGCTGGCGAACGCCGGAAAGGTTGACCCGGATTCGATTGACTCGGCCCTTGATCATGGCGCATATGATGGACTGAAGTCCGCGATCCAGAGGAAGCCGGAGGAGGTGATCGCGCAGGTGGAGACCAGCGGCTTGCAGGGGCGCGGCGGGGCGGGTTTCCCGGTCGGGCGTAAGTGGAAGTTCGTCGCGCAGGCAGGTCGAAAACCCCGCTACATGATCTGCAACGCCGACGAGTCTGAGCCGCTTATCTTCAAAGACCGCGTGCTGATTGACACCAATCCGCATCAACTCCTCGAAGGCATGGCCATCGGTGGTTACGCCTGCTGCGCGAACGAAGCCTTTATCTATATACGCGGAGAGTACGTGCGCCAGGCGGAGCGGCTGGAAAAAGCGATCCAGCAAGCTGAAGCCAAAGGCTGCCTTGGCGAGGATATCTTTGGCAGCGGGTTCTCGTTCCACATCCACGTTCATCGCGGCGCGGGGGCGTACATCTGCGGAGAAGAAACCGCACTGATCGAGTCACTGGAAGGCAAGCGCGGCGAACCGCGCATCCGCCCACCTTATCCGCCAACCTACGGTTATCGCGGTTGTCCAACGGCAGTCAACAACGTGGAATCCTTCTCCGCCGTGCCGCACATTCTCAAGAACGGCGCGGCTTGGTGGAAATCGTTATCGGGATGCGCCACGCCCGGCACCAAACTGTACATGCTGCTTGGTCACGTCAAAAAACCCGGCCTGTTCGAGGCTCCTTTTGGACTGACCCTGCGCCAGGCGATTGACGACTTCGGCGGCGGGATGCTGCACGGCTGCGCATTCAAGTGCGCATTGACCGGCGGCGCGGCCGGGACGATTATCAGCCCCGATCTGCTCGACGTGCCGCTCGATTACGCCTCGGCACAAAAAGGCATCAGCCTCGGCGCGGGCGCGTTCCTGGTTTACGACGGGTCAGTCTCGGTGGTGGCTCTCCTGCGCGAGTTGCTGCATTTCTTCACGACTGAATCCTGCGGCAAGTGCACGCCCTGCCGCGTCGGAACTTGGCGCGCCTTCGAAATCCTATCACGCATGGCGGATGGTCAAGGCCAGAGAGGCGACGTAGCCGAACTCAAAGCGCTTTCCGAGAACATGCTGCTGGCTTCCTTCTGCGGGTTGGGTCAGGCGGTGCCGATTCCGATGAATTCGGCGATGAGCAATTTTGCGGAAGAATTTGCGAAGGCAGAAAAGTGAAACGTGATACGTAAAACGTAATTTACGTTTTAATTTTTCCGGTTTACGAACCACGAGGTGAACCATGACTGTGAACATCACGATTGATGGACAATCCATCCAAGCCAGCGAAGGGCAAACCATCCTACAAGTCGCTCGCCAGCACGGCATCCGCATCCCGACCCTGTGCTACCACAAAGACCTCTCTCCCACCGGCAACTGCCGCATCTGCGTGGTGGAGGTGGCGAAGCAGCGCTTCCTGCAAGCCGCCTGCGTGACCCAGGTCTGGGAAGGGATGGAAATCCAAACCAACAGCGAGAAGGCTGTCAAATCCCGTAAACTCTCGCTGGAACTGATGCTCGCCAACCACCCGCAGGATTGCATTACCTGCGACGTGAGCGGCGAGTGCGAATTGCAGGATTTGGCTTACGAGTACCAGATCAGTGTACCAGCCTGGGGCAGCAAGGGCGGGCGTTACCCTGCCGACAGCGATCCCAATCCCTTCATCCGCGTGGACATGAACCGCTGCATCCTATGCCGCCGCTGCGTGCAGGCCTGCGCCGAAATCCAGGTGCGGAATGTCTGGGGTGTGGCCCAACGCGGCTTCAGCGAGCAGATCGTCGCCGGGGCAGGCACGACCATGCTCGAGGCGCGCTGCGAATCCTGCGGCCAGTGCGTGGCCTACTGTCCCACCGGCGCGCTCTCGAACAAGATGAACTACGGGCTGGCGCGGGCGCATCAGGTGACCAAAGTCACTACTACGTGCTCTTACTGCGGCGTCGGCTGCCAGTTCGACCTGCTGGTCAAGGACGGTAAGGTTATCGGCGTCTCGTCCAACCCGAACGCGCCGGTCAATGGGATGGCGTTATGCGTCAAGGGGCGTTACGGATACGATTACATCCACCACCCCGACCGCGTGCTCAAACCGAGAGTCAGGGGGTATCTTTTAGATGGCAAGCCCAAACCAGTTATCAGTGAACAGTTATCATTGATCAGTGACCTATGGGAGTGGGTCGAGACCGATTGGGACACCGCGTTGAACATCACGGCAAAAAAATTAGACGAAACCCGCGCCGCGCACGGAGCTGATTCCATCGGTGTGCTGGCCTCGGCCAAATGTCTCAACGAAGAGAACTACCTGATGAACAAGTTCGCCCGCCAGGTGGTAGGGACGAACAACATAGACCACTGCGCCCGTCTCTGACACTCCAGCACGGTGGCCGGTCTGGCCACTTCCTTCGGCTCGGGCGCCATGTCCAACTCGATGGATGATGTCGCCAATTACGCCCAGGCGATGTTCGTCATCGGCTCGAACACCACCGAGCAGCATCCCGTATTCGGGACAATGCTACGGCGGGCAGTGAAAAATCGCGGCGTCAAACTCATCGTCGCCGACCCGCGCCGCATTGACCTGTACGAATTCGCCGCGCTGCACCTGCGCCACAAGCCCGGCACCGACATCGCCCTGCTCAACGGCCTGATGTACATCATCCTCGAAAAAGGCTGGGAAGATAAGAAATTCATCCAGGAACGCTGCGAAGGCTTCGATGAGTTCAAGGGAACGGTTTTGAAGTATCTGCCCGAAAAGACGAGCGAGATCACTGGTGTGCCAGTTGAGACCCTGTACCGGGCGGCTGAGATCATGGGCACGACCAAACCCATGGCTGTGATGTGGGCGATGGGCATCACCCAGCACATCGTCGGCGTGCGAAATGTAATGACACTCGCCAACCTGCAAATGCTGCTCGGCAACATGGGCGTGCCGGGCGGTGGAGTCAACCCACTGCGCGGACAGAACAACGTTCAGGGCGCGTGCGATATGGGCGGATTGCCCAATGTCTATCCTGCTTACCAGGCAGTGACCAACGAAGAGGCACGCAATAAATTCGAGGCCGCATGGGGCGTGCCGCTGCCGGATAAAGTCGGCATGACCGTCACCGAAGTGATCCCCAACATCCTGGAGGGCAAGACCCACGCCCTGTACATCCTCGGCGAAGACCCGGTCATGTCCGACCCGGATACAGCCCACATCCGCAAGTGCCTCGAAAAAGTGGATTTCCTCGTCTTGCAGGAGATCTTCCCTTCCGAGACCTCCGCGTATGCCGACGTGCTATTGCCCGGCGTCTCGTTTGCCGAGAAGAGCGGCACCTTCACCAACACCGAGCGACGCGTCCAAATGGTGCATAAAGCCATCGAGCCGCTGGGTGAGGCGCGCCCCGACTGGCAGATCACCCGCGAGCTGGCCGTCCGCCTGTTGGAAGGCCGCGCCCTCGATCCGGATGCACCTTACGCCACCTGGCAATACCGGGATACTGCTGACATCATGGTCGAGATCAACGCCCTGACGCCATCGTATGGAGGCATCACGCACGCCCGCTTGGAAAAGGGCGAGCGCCTGCAATGGCCCTGCCCGAACGTCGAACATCCCGGCACGCCCATTCTCCACATCGGGAAGTTCGCGCGTGGCGTTGGTAAATTCAACCCGATTGACCACCTCCCGCCCGCCGAGTTGCCTGATGACGATTATCCATTCGTTCTGAGCACCGGCCGCGTGCTTTACCACTGGCACGGCGGACAGATGACCCGCCGCGCCAAAGGACTGCTGGCCGTTTACGATAAGGCACTCGTTGAAATCAATCCCGATGATGCAGCCAGGCTCGGACATAATGGGAAGAAACGCGTAAGAGTCACATCGCGACGCGGCAGCATCGAGGCTGAAGCCTGGGTCACCGACCGCGTCCCGCCGGGGATGGTGTACGCTAATTTCCATTTCCCCGAAGCCTCGGCCAACGAACTGACCATCGCCGCGCTGGATCCGGTAGCGAAAATACCGGAGTACAAGGTCTGCGCGGTGAAGGTGGCATTAGTCAAGTAGTCGAATAGTCTTGTGGTCGGATCGTCGCAATAGTTGAGCCGGTCTGATTGGCAAGCGCCCGTCAGACCGGTTACAATTAACGCTGGAAAGGATGATAGCCCTATGCCAAAAGAACTTCACGTTGTCACCGGCGCGTTTGGCTATTCGGGGAAATATATCGCCACGCGCCTGCTGGCTGAGGGCCGCCGCGTCCGCACGCTGACCAATTCCCTGCACCGCCCCAATCCGTTTGGGGATCAGGTCGAGGCGCATCCTTTTAACTTCGGCCAGCCGGATAAGCTGGTCGAGTCGCTGCGCGGCGCGACGGTACTCTACAACACCTACTGGGTGCGCTTCAACTACACCTTCTTCAAACACGAAGACGCCGTCCAAAACACACTAACCCTCTTCCGGGCGGCGAAGGAAGCCGGTGTGGGACGCGTCGTCCACGTCAGCATCACCAACCCGTCCGAAGAATCGCTGCTCGAATATTTCTCCGGCAAAGCGCGGCTGGAACAGGCGCTGATCGAATCCGGCCTTTCGTATGCTATCCTGCGCCCGACCGTGCTCTTCGGCAAAGAAGACATCCTGATCAACAACATCGCCTGGGCGCTGCGCCACTTGCCGGTCTTCGGCGTGTTTGGCGATGGCAGTTACCGCATCCAACCGATCTACGTGGATGACCTAGCCGCGCTGGCCGTGGAACAGGGTAAGAAGCGCGAGAACGTCATCATTGACGCCATCGGGCCGGAGACGTTCACCTACCGCGACATGGCGCGTGTCATCGGCGAGATCATCGGTGTACGCCGCCCGATCATTTCCGTGCCTCCCTCCCTGGGATACGCGGTCGGCTGGGTCATCGGCAAACTGGTCGGCGACGTGATGATCACCTGGCCGGAAGTCAAGGGGCTTATGGGCGATCTGCTCTGCACCGATTCGCCGCCCGCCGGTACGACTCGCCTGACCGAATGGACGCGCGAACATAAGGATATTCTCGGCGTTCGCTATGTCAGCGAGTTGGCGCGGCGCAAGAATCGCGAGAAAGCATACAACAGTTTCTAAATATCTCTCTCTTTCGAACCGCGAACAGTCGAAGATCGTGAAAGCACTAAAAGAACCTGGAGAATCCTTTGCGTTCTTCGCTTCTTCGCGGTTACAATTCGTCTCGAATAACTTCTAATTGAGGTGCTATGCCCAATCCTCTCGTCGAATGTATCCCCAACTTTTCCGAAGCCCGCCGCCCGGATGTGGTGGTTGCCATCGTGCAGGCCATCACGGCCACCCCTGGCGTGACCCTGCTCGACCGCCACTCGGATAACGACCACAACCGAACCGTCGTGACCTTCGTCGGCGCGCCGGGAGCAGTGGAAGAAGCCGCCTTCCAGGCCATCAAGAAAGCGGCCGGGTTGATTGACCTGAACCAGCACAGCGGTTCTCACCCGCGCATCGGCGCAACCGACGTGGTGCCGCTTGTGCCGATTAGAGATGTCATCATGGCGGATTGCGTCGCTATTGCACGCCGCCTGGGCAAGCGCGTCGGCAAGGAGCTGAAAATCCCGGTCTATCTTTACGAGGAAGCCGCGACTCGTCCCGACCGGCAAAACCTGGAGGAAATCCGCCGCGGGCAGTACGAGGGGCTGAAGGCGGAGATCCAGACCAACCTGGAGCGCAAACCGGACTACGGTCCCGCCCGCCTCGGTCCGGCCGGGGCAACCGTCATCGGGGCGCGCCATCTGCTCATCGCCTACAACGTTTACCTGAACACGGACGACCTCGACATCGCCAAAAGCATCGCCAAAGTCATCCGCAATTCGTCGGGCGGATTCCGTTACGTCAAGGCGCTGGGCATGTTGGTGGAGGGCCGGGCGCAGGTTTCGATGAATCTGACCAATTACCGGCAGACGGCTCTGGCGCATGTGGTGGAAACGATCAGGCGAGAAGCTGCCCGCTATGGAGTCAGCATCCATCACAGCGAACTGGTGGGGCTGATCCCGCAGGAAGCGCTGCTAGACGCGGCGAGCTGGTATCTGCAACTAGATGACTTCACCCCGGATCAGATCCTCGAATCCCGCCTCGATACTTCGCAAACGTCAACTTCCCGACCCATAGAGGTGAGCCCCGGGGCGAAGCCTTCCAACTTCTTAGACGATCTCGCCGCTGGGACCCCCGCACCAGGGGGCGGCTCGGCCGCCGCTCATGCCGGGGCGATGGGTGCAGCGCTGGTCGCCATGGTCGCCCGCCTGACTATCAGCAAAAAGACCTACGAGGCCATCCAGGCGCAAATGAACGAAATCTTGAAGCAGGCAGAACGCCTGCGCGCCGAACTGACTGAGGCAGTGCTGGCAGATTCAGCCGCTTTCGAGGCGGTGATGGCGGCCTTCAAACTCCCCAAGAATACGGAGAAAGAGGAATCCGACCGTAACACAGCAATCGAAGAAGCGACCCAAGGCGCAGCACAGGTCCCGCTAAAAGTATCCCAAAATGCTGTCAGCGTGATGGCGCTGGCCGAACGTGCAGTGGCGCTGGGAAATCTAAATGCGATCACAGACGCGGCCTCGGCTGCGGCACTGGCGCGCGCCTCCTTGACCGCGGCAGGCTACAACGTCCGCATCAACGTTGCCAGCATGAGCGACGGAGCGGCGGGGGATTCCTTCCTGAACCAACAGCGCGCCCTGGAAGAACGCGCCGCCAAGATCGAAGAAGCCATCCAAAAAACGTTGAGCGAACGGGGCAAGCTGTCACTGGCATGAGGCTTTTTCGCGCTGTACGAATGCTGATCTTGCTGGCTTCCAGCATTCTGGCCGTTGCCTGCAATGGGGCGACGGAACCGCCTACTCCCGATAGGCCTTCGGTCGGCGTTACCGCGTCCCCCCTGCCTCCCAGCCCTGCTACTCCCCTTTTCCCCAGCCGCACTGTTTCCCCACCCCTCAACACGGATACCCTCACGCCAACAGCAACAGCAACTGCAACGGCTACTGCCATCCCCTGTGATTCGACAAACGGTTTTTGCATCGAGGCCGGTCACTTCCTGTTGGATCGTCCCATCGCACTGCCCGGAACGATCACGATTGATCCCACCTATCCTTACGGAAGCACGCAAAATGGGACGCGCCAGCCGCATCACGGCGTGGAAATCTACGATGCTTCCGGAACGCCCGTGTTCGCCGCAGCGGATGGCGTTGTGATCGTAGCCGGAGATGATAAGGGAAGCCCACCCTACAGCCCCTGGCCGAACTTTTACGGCAATTTGATCGTTCTCGAACACCACCTGCCTGGCATCAGCCAGCCTGTTTTTACGCTGTACGGGCATCTGTCCAAAACCGAGGTGCAGACTGGCCAAAACATGCGCGCCGGAGAGAAGATCGGTGAAATCGGCGCGAGCGGCGCGGCGATCGGCAGTCACCTGCACTTTGAAGTGCGCTTGGGTGAGAACGATTACGATTCCGCCCGCAATCCCGTGCTCTGGCTGGAGCCCTTGAGCGGCGAGGATGGCAACCCTTACGGCGTGATTGCTGGCCGCTTCGAAGATAGAAAAGGAAATCCGCTCTACTACACCGGTCTCAACATCCAATACTTACCCGAACTCGGCGGACCGCAAGCGGCAGCATATCCGGTAGAAACTTATGCACCCGAAGATCATCCCGTTCACGCTGACGACAAGTGGCAGGAGAACTTCGCGCTGGGTGATCTACCTGCCGGGCATTACCGCATCAGTTTCATCCTGGCAAGTGTTTTATACCAGAGATGGGTTGAAGTACAGCCTGGAAAATTGACTATTGTGACTTTTCTCGTATCATCTCAGTAAATTAGGGGGTGGGGGGCGTGAGGGCGGCTTCGCACCCTTCGGGTATGCTTCGCGACCGCTCTCACACCCCCCATCTTCCCTTATTCATCGAGAAAGTACCTTTTATCGAAATAGAACAAGGAGATTATCTCATGGGCCTCAAACCCGACCATTGGATCCGCAAGATGGCGCTCGAACACAGGATGATCGAACCGTTCGTCGAGGGACAGGTTCGCGATCATATCATCTCTTATGGCGTCTCGTCGTATGGCTACGACATCCGCGTCGCCAATGAGTTCAAGATCTTTACCAACGTCTATTCCGCTGTTGTTGATCCCAAGAATTTCGACCCGAAATCAATGGTGGATTTCAAAGGCGAGGTGTGCGTCATCCCGCCCAATTCCTTCGCCCTGGCGCGCACCATCGAGTACTTCCGCATTCCACGCAATGTGTTGACGGTCTGTTTAGGTAAAAGCACTTACGCGCGTTGTGGAATCATCGTGAATGTGACTCCCTTCGAGCCAGAATGGCAAGGCTTTGTCACCCTCGAAATCTCCAACACCACACCCCTGCCCGCCAAAATCTATGCCAACGAAGGCATCGCCCAGGTGCTCTTCTTCGAGGCCGATGAGGAATGTGTAATTTCATACGCTGACAAGAAGGGTAAGTATCAGAATCAGCAATCCATTGTGCTGCCAAAACTATGAACAACTCCTTGCAGACCTTCGATTCCCAACTTACCGCCGTCGAGCGGAAATTGCTTTCCCGTCTCGACACGCCTGCCCACATCCAGGATTACCTCAACGCCATCCCCTACAGCGAGGACGGCTTCTACCGCTGCCCGTTACGCGTCCTGCGCGAACGGAAGGCGCACTGCTTCGATGGGGCGCTCTTCGCTGCCATGGCTTTACGCCGCATCGGCTTCCCACCGTTGATTTTGGAACTCATCCCGAACGAGCGCGATGATGATCACCTCCTGGCGCTCTTCAAGAAATATGAGCACTGGGGCGCAGTGGCGCAATCCAATTTCACTGGCATACGTTACCGCGAGCCTGTTTACCGCAGCTTGCGTGAACTGGTAATGTCATACTTCGAGGATTTCTTCAACGCAGCGGGGGAAAAGACCCTGGTTGGTTACCGCACGCCTGTGAATCTGAAGGTTATCGATTATCTGGATTGGATGAGCAGCGACGCCGGTCTGGAGACGCTCGCCGACAGCATGGACCGGTATAAGGTATTCCCCGTCATCACGGACGAAATGGCTGCCAATCTCGTGCTGGCCGATAAACGCAGCCTGCAAGCCGGGCTGTTGGGCGCCAATCCGGATGGGCTGTTCAAAGTCCATTATGGTGACCCAGGCTACCATTAGCAGTAGCATGTTCGATGTTCAGCAAGAAACGCAAAAGGCCGGGGAGCATCCTCGGCCTTTTTTCGTTCCATCAGGAAGATCAGGAATTCTCGAAATTCTTCACATCGGCCATTGCCTTCTTGACATTCACAAACGGCAGGATCGCCAGGCCGACGACAAAGAAGAAAATCAACGACAGGATGGCCGGGCGCAGGCTTCCAAAGATTTGATTCACCAGGCCAAAGAGCAGCGGGCCGATCCAGGAAGTGCCGCGCTCGCTGACTTCGTAGAAGGAGTAGTATTCGGCCTGCTTGCCTGAGGGGATGATCTGGGCATACAAGCTGCGGCTGATGGCCTGCGAGCCGCCCATCACAAGAGCAATGAACGCGCCCAAGATGAAGAATTCGAGCACCCGGCTTTCGCCCTTCAGGCCAAAATAGGCATAAATCACGACACCCGCCCAGATGACCAGGCTGACGATGATCGAGCGTTTGGCGCCCACCCAGTTGGCGAGTTTGCCCCACAGCAGCGCGCCGAAGAACGCCATGAATTGGATCATCAGGATGACAATGATCAACGTGGACTGGTCCATGCCCACCCCGCCGCGGATGAGCGGAGCGGCTGCGAAGGTGGACGAGACTGCAATCACCGTCTGGATGCCGTCGTTGTAGAGGAAGTAGGCCAGCAGATATTTGAGCGTTTCGGGGAAATTCTTCATTTCCTTGACCGTACTCCACAACTGCTTGAACCCCACTCTGGTGTACGACTCGCCTCTTGGCAACTGCTTAACAGCATGGCGGGCGCGCAGGCGCTCCCATGTGATGAACGAGAAAGACAGCCACCAGATGCCTGCCGAAGCCAGGTTGATGCGCACCGCCAGGTCTTTTGGCACGCCGAGCTTGTCGCTCATCAGATAAAAGGCCAGGTTCAGGATGAGCAGCAACCCGTCGCCGAGGTAGCCCATCGCCCAACCATAGGAGGAGACCCGGTCGCGCTGGTCTGCGCTGGCAATATCGGGCAGATAAGAGTTGTAGAATACCATCGCCGCGCCGAAAGCCAGGTTGGCGACGACGAACAACAGTCCACCCAGCCACCAGAGCGGGGCGGTGGTGAAAAACATGAGGATGGTCGCGATGGCGCCGATGGTGGCGAACAATTGCATCATCTGCTTGCGGCGGTGGGAATAGTCCGCAATCGCGCCCAGGATGGGCAGGAAGAGCACCTGCATCCCAACCGAGATGGAGATGCAGTATGGGAAGAAAGAATCCGGGGCGATTGGGATGCCCAGCAAGTGCGCCATGCCATCCTGACTCGCCTTTGCTGCATTCGCAGCCAATGTAGCCAGGTAGGGACCAAGGAATACTGTGCCAACTGTCGTGCTGAAGGCTGAATTGGCCCAGTCGTACATGGCCCAGCCGAAGATCTCTTTCTTGTCATTCACCATTGGGCGTGCAGACGCCATTGCCATAAAAGCCTCCTCTGACGTAATTTTATAGAGTAACCCCCGCCCCGGTGCGGGCGTTGCTACGATTATACAGCCATTATGCCATGATAAAATAGGGTCTGGGCATTTTACCCCGCCCCACACTTTAGAATCAAAAGAGGACCTCATGCACGAAGGTGCGCTGACTGAAGACCTGTTTGAACACGTACTCATCCATGCCAAGGAAGCCAACGCCCGCCGCGTGACGCGCGTCAAAGTGACCATCGGCGCGCTCAACGACGCCACGCCGGAATCCATCCAGTTTTACTTCGATTCGTTGTCGCCCGGCACGCTTGCCGAAGGCGCGGCGCTGGAATTCGAGTCCGCGCCCGGCCTCGGCCATTGCCCAACCTGCGATATAGACGCTGAGATCACAGAACTATACGCCGCCTGCCCGCAATGCGGCGGCTTCCCATTGACCGTCATCGCCGGCTACGGCGTATACCTCTCCAGCCTGGAAGTCGAAACGGACGAGGTGAAGCACGAGCATATCCACGAGTGAGGTGTCATTGCGAGCGCATTTCCCTGCACCGAACGCAGGACGGTGTGCGAAGCAATCCCCTATTCTCCAAGGAGGAGATTGCTTCGGGCGGAAGCCTGCCCTGGCGGGCTAGGCCAGGGAACACCGCCCTCGCAACGACACATGAAATTAGAGGTGCAATATGTGTCTCGGTATCCCCGGAAAAGTGACTGAACTCTACGAATCCAAAGGCATGAAAATGGCGAAAATTGACTTTGGGGGCGTGGTCAAGGAAGCCTGCATGGAATACCTGCCTGAGATCAAGCTCGGCGATTACACCATCATCCACGTCGGCTTCGGCATCAGCATCCTCAACGAAGGCGAAGCCTCCGAGACGATGGAGATGCTGAAGCAGATCAGCGCGCTGGGGGAGGAGACACCCGGTGTCTGAGAGACACCGCGTGTCTTGGAATTAGCATGAAATACGTCGAAGAATACCGCGACGCGAACCTGATCCGCAAACTGCTGGCTGATTTACGCGGCCTCATCACCCGCCCATGGACGCTGATGGAAGTCTGCGGTGGGCAAACGCATTCCATCATCAAGAGCGGACTCGACCAGATGCTGCCGCCGGAGATCAACCTGGTCCACGGCCCCGGCTGCCCGGTGTGTGTGACGCCGCTCTCGCTGGTGGACAAAGCTATCGCGCTGGCTTCGCGTCCGGACGTGATCTTTACCTCGTATGGGGACATGTTACGCGTCCCCGGCTCGACCCGCGACCTGTTCGCCGTCAAAGCGGCGGGAGGCGATGTCCGTATCCTTTATTCCCCGCTCGATGCCCTGAAGATTGCCAACGAAAACCCGGATAAAACGGTCGTCTTCTTCGGCATCGGTTTCGAGACCACCGCCCCGGCCAACGCCATGGCGGTGGTGCAGGCTAAGGCGCAGGGCATCCGGAATTTCTCCATGCTGGTCTCGCACGTGACCGTCCCGGCAGCCATCACGGCGCTGATGGAATCGCCGGACATGAAGGTGGACGGCTTTCTGGCCGCAGGTCACGTCTGCACGGTGATGGGCTATTGGGAGTACGAGCCGCTGGCTGAAAAGTACCACGTCCCCATCGTTGTGACCGGCTTCGAGCCGGTGGACATCCTGGACGGGATTTTGGAATGCGTCCGGCTGCTGGAGGCAGGCAGGCCTGGGGTCGGGAACGCTTACGCCCGTTCGGTTACGAAAGAGGGAAATAAGCCAGCGCAGGCCATCATCCAGCGCGTGTTCGAGATGTGCGACCGTCCCTGGCGCGGCATCGGCGTCATCCCAAGGTCAGGCTATCGTCTGCGTCCGGAGTTCGCCTTCTACGACGCCGAGCTGCGCTTCCCGGAAATCCAGGCGATTAACACGAAAGAGTCCAGCCTGTGTATCAGCGGGCTGGTGCTGCTGGGTATCAAGAAGCCGGTGGAGTGCCCGGCCTTTGGCAAGGAGTGCATCCCGCAGACGCCGCTCGGCGCGACTATGGTCTCGGCCGAGGGTGCCTGCGCGGCGTATTACCGGTATGGGCGCTACGGAAAATGATTGAACCGCGAAGCGACGAAGACCACGAAGAATTCTTCGCGGACACGAAGAAACCTTTCGCGTGCGCCTGCCCCCGTCCTTTGGGGGTCGCTTCTTCGCGGTGAATCCACAACGAGAAACCATGACAGATAAACCCAACTTTCTCGGCTGGACATGTCCCCGGCAACTGCAGAACTACCCAACCATCGTGATGGGGCATGGCGCGGGTGGCAAGATGATGGCCGACCTTATCAAACATCTATTTGCCCAGGCATTCGACAATGATCTATTGGCGCAGATGGGGGATGCGACGGTGTTGGAACTATCACACGTCACACGTCACGCGGCACACGTTGCTTTCACAACGGACTCTTATGTAGTCAGTCCCTTGTTCTTTCCCGGCGGTGATATTGGGGAATTGGCAATCAACGGCACGGTCAACGACCTGGCCATGCGCGGGGCGAAACCGCTCTATCTTTCGGCCGGCTTTATTCTCGAAGAGGGCTTACCGATGGAGACGCTGGGCCGGATCGTCAATTCGATGGCTGCCGCCTGCAAGCAAGCGAGCGTCAAGATTGCTACCGGCGATACCAAAGTGGTGCAAAAAGGTCACGGCGATGGGGTGTACATCAACACCTCTGGCATCGGCGTCATTCCCAAAGACATTGACATTGCGCCGCAAAACGCCCGTCCCGGCGACGTGGTGCTGGTCAGCGGGACGATGGGCGATCACGGCATGGCGATCATGTCGGTGCGGGAGGGCTTGCAGTTCGAAACAGCCATCCTTAGCGACACCGCCCCGTTGAATGGATTGGTGGAGGCAATGCTGGCAGTGACAATGAATATCCATTGCCTGCGGGACGCGACGCGCGGCGGGCTGGCGGCGGTGCTCAACGAACTAACCGAGGCCTCGCAAGTGGGAATCGAGTTCGATGAGAAGAAAGTGCCATTGCGGCCGGAAGTCAATGCAGCCTGCGAGATGCTGGGATTGGATCCGCTCTACATCGCCAACGAGGGAAAATTAGTTGCCATTGTGCAGGAAGATGTAGCGGAAAAAGTTTTATCGGCAATGCGCGGCCACGAATACGGCAAAGATACCGCTATCATTGGTCAAGTAGTGGAGGCGCACCCCGGCCTGGTCACGGCAAAGACGGCTATTGGAGGCATGAGGGTTGTGGATTTACCGGCGGGGGAGTTGCTGCCGAGAATCTGCTAAACACAATGGGCACAAAGGGGCACGAAGGGTTCAAAGAGTATCAATTCCCCTTCCCTGCCAGGGAAGGGGCCGGGGATGAGGTCCAGCCAGGGATCAATCCAACCCTCAGCGGCGAGTTTGTGGTACAGTTCGCGCTCAGCGGGCTTGTCGCTGGAGGAGTGGAAGAGGAAAACGCGTAAGGGTCGCTCCGATGCGGGCATAAGTGCCCCATCGAAAATGGTGTAATTGGATTATACGAGGTTTTTCACCTGTTGTATAATCAAAGTCATGACACGCAGGACTGTGATTTCCCGCATTCGTAAGCACCGCGCCCAATTGACCGAGTTGGGCGTAAAGTCGTTGTCCATTTTTGGATCGGTCGCTCGCGGGGAGGAACGACCAGACAGCGATGTGGATATCCTCGTTGAATTCCAAGGCCGCGCCACCTTCGACCGCTTCATGGACACAAAATTCTATTTGGAAGAGTTACTCGGTTGCAAAGTGGATCTGGTCACACCGCAGGCCATCAAGCCGCGCATGAAACCTTATGTCATGCAGGATTTGGTCCATGTCGCGTGATGAATTCCGGGAAAATTAACTTCCAAAGCCTCTTTCGCCGTTCCGTATCTTTCTCGATTTTCAATTCGCCCACCATATGGTTTTCTTTATCAAGCCACGCGTCCATGTTGTCTCTGGTCAGGCGGATCCTACATCAGGGCGCGGATGGGAGCCTAGTCCACTTGAGCGGACTTTAGGCACGTTCAGCCGTCGGATTCTATCCGACGGCGGCTATCCAAGACGGCGGGGCGCAAACCAATGCCTAAAGGCACATACTGACGTGCTTACGAATCCTAGAGTCATCCTACCAATTCCTGCAGCGCCAGCCACTCGCCCTTGAAGGTTGGATGCGCTGCGCTGTCAACTATCGCACCAGCCTGCACCAGCCTCTCCACTGTCCTTTTCGCCAGCTCGGGCGACCAGCCGAAGAGACGAGTCACATCCCACAATTTAGCCGCGCCGACCGAGCGGAAATATAACTCCACGAGCTTTTGCCTCGCTTCAGTTTCACCGATGAGACGCGCCTTTTCGGGCAGTTCCGGCACGTGACGCGCTGTGATGTCATAGCGGTAGGCATATTTCCACGCGCCCACCTCGGCAATCCCCACCGGCATAATCTTGAAATCTTTCTGCAGATGTTCCAGCGCCCGGTTGAACTCCGACTCCTTCGCATTCATCAGCCGCGCCTCTTTGCGCAGGGAAATCGTATCCAGCGCGCCTTTGTCCAGCAAGGCCTCGTAAACCTGTTTGGCCGCCTGCGTCAGACGGCCTTCTTCGTAGGCGACCAGGTAATCTTCTTCCGGCGAGCCGTAATTCTCAGAAAGGGCATAGAAATAGGGCGTGACCACCAGCGAGATGAACGTAGCCTTGCGGCGCAGGATCTTGCCGTAATACCAGATTTTCTTGTCCAGCGCATCGTCCTTCCAGCGCCAGGTCACGTGGAATGGATCGTCGTGCTCGCTGGAGACGGGGTAGCTACCGCCCACCGCTTCCCACAGCGATGGCAGGTCCACGCCCTTGACCGGCCAGAAATACGTAAAACCGCGCTCGTTGACGAAGTCCAATGCCCCGGCGGAGGAATTGATATGGTTCGCGGCGAGCAGGCGGAAGGTACGTGCACGATGCGCTTTGAGTCGTTCCAGGTCAATCGTCGGCATGGGACGATTCTACCAAATCCGAGGGGCGCATCCTGTGTTAAACTAGAAAGGTATGGACACGCGCATCAAGACCCTCACCGATACCCTGCTGGACGAAATCGTCAACGCCGTCGGCCTGCGTAAAACGCCCGTGGCGCGCCGGACCTTTGGCCTGTTCTTCCGCCGCGCCGCCGACCGGCTCTCGTCCATCGGCCTGGCCGCCGACCGCATGATCCGCACCGACGGATTCCCCGCAGCCTGCCAATGGATGATGAGCCACTGGGTCGGGAACGTGACGACGCGCGGCGCGGAAAACATCCCGCCGGAAGGCCCGTTGCTGGTGATCTCGAACCACGTCGGCGCGTACGACATCCTGGTGGTGCCGTCGCAGATCAACCGGCCTGACCTGAAAATCATCTCCAGCGACATCCTGTACCTGAAGAACCTGCCCCATGCCTGCGAGCACCTGATCTTCCTGACGGATGAGCCTCACGTTCGTATGGCCGCCACCCGCGCAAGCGTCCGCCACCTGCAAGCTGGCAGCGCGTTGCTGCTATTCGGCACTGGCCGCATTGACCCGGACCCCGCCTTTTCCGCCGAAGCCGAAAAGCACCTTGAGAGTTGGTCGACTTCCATTGATCTATTCCTGCGGATGGCCCCCCAGGTCAAAGTGGTGCTATCCATCGCCAGCGGATTCCTGACCTCGCGGTGGATAAACCATCCATTGACCCGCCTGCGCCGGGTAGATTGGGAAAAACGCCGCATCGCCGAGTTCGGGCAGGTACTCCAACAATTATTCTTCCCCGGCACGATCTACGTATCGCCATCCGTCAGTTTTGCACCGCCGGTCACAGCGGAAGAGCTGGGAGAAAACCCCCGCCAGAAGTTGATTGAACAGGCCAAGCGCCTGCTGGCCGACCACCTGGCCAGGCTGGCTACACCGCAGCTGGCCGGGTGATCTCCTGCAAGAGTTGCCGGTAGTAAATATAATTTTCCAACGTGACATCTTTACGCACACGGCCGTCCGCCAGCGGGACGTAGCCCCCCTCTCTCAGCACTGGCGGGACTTTCTCCTCGACCTCGCGCTGGATCGCCTCTTTCCCCTCGCGCAGCACATCCAGGTCAATGCCGCCGATCAGGCGCAGGCTACGGCCAAATTCGCGGCGCAGCGAACGGTAATCCATCGCTTCGGCGTTGGTCTCACAAGCCCACAGGCAATCGAAACTGTTTTCGAGCAGGACCGGCATCAGCACCCTTGCGTTGGCGTAGGTGCGCAGGATGACCACGTCCACGCCGCGCCGTCGCAAGACATCTAGGACGGGCTGGTAGCTGGGCAGCACCAAATCCGCATACATGCGTGGCGAGATCAACGGCCCATTGTTGCCTCCAATCGGCTCGCCGAAAATGGCGGCATCAATCTCGACCTCCTGTAAGGCGCGCTCGGTCAGCGCGGCGACGAACTCGCCCTGGATTTGCATGATTTCACGCACGAAGGCGGGATCATCGCGCGTCAGCGCCATGATTTCATAAAATCTGAGCCAATCCTCCACGCCCATGGTAAGGAAAAAGCCGCGATGCAGACGCATCATCAGCACGTGGCTGCGCTGTTTCCAGGCTGGCAGGCTCGCCTGCCAGTTTTCCGGCAGACGGGATGGATCATTTGGATCGAGCCGCCGCCGGAAGGCTTTCAATTCGGGCTGGGTCGTCGGCCAACGCTTCGGCCAGGGATGCGGATCCACATCCAGCACAATCTCTTCGCGCTCGTCGGTGACGAACATCCTCGCCAAGTCGGAATCGGACTTGAGACCCTGATCCCGCCAGGCTGCCAGCACTTCCTCACGGAGGCCTTCCTCAAAATAAGGGACATGATCAGGCGTGCCAAAGCGCATCGTTTCCAGAAATCGTTCGCGGCTATTCATCGGGTGACAATCCTTTCGGGTCTACTCCGAGATCACTTTTTCAGCGTACATAGATTGTATCGCAAGCGCGGAAATTTGCTTAAGTCCCGAATAGAAAATGCAAGCCAGTGGAACAGACCTCATAGGTTTCCGAAAGCACCCTTCCAAGCTGATTCCTATGCCCTGGTAAGCAGTTCGCGCAGCAAACACCTGGTGAAACCCGTGAGGTTTGACGCTCTCAACTCAAGACCGACAGCCTATTAGGCGGGTTGTCATTTGTTTAACAGCGAACAGGCAAGAGGTCCGAAAGGCTAGACCTTGATGAAATACGATGCCACCGTGAATATCGAAGCGACCACAATCACCACTGTACAAGCAACGGCAAAATACTTCTGAAAGATGTTGTTCTTGAACTCGCCCATCAGCCCCTTATCGTTGGTCAACTTGATCAGGTAGTAAAAGACGAGCGGCAATGCGATGGCGTTGATCGTCTGTGTGAAGACCGCGATCTTGAACAACGATACTTTCCAGAACAGGGCGATCACCGCCGCGGCAGCCATCTGCAGACCAAACAGGATGTAAAAGGTTTTGCTTTTCTTGAACGAGTCGTCCAAGCTGCCGGAAACGCCGAAGAACTCAGCAAACGCGTACGCGGTGGAAAGTGAGACCACGACCAGTCCAATGAACCCGGCGTTCAGGATGCCGACGGCGAAGAGCGTTCCAGCCAGATTCCCGGCGATGGGACGGATTGCCTCCGCCGCCTGGAGGCCGTCCGTGAGCGGCTTACCGCTGCCGAAGAGCGCCGCAGCGGTCGCGACGATCATGAAAAACGAGAAGAAGTCGGTCAGGAATGCGCCCCAGTACGTTTCCAGCTGGGAATAGTTGACCTTGCCTTTCTCGATTTTTTTATCGAAGGCAAAACTGCTGATGAAGAACTGTCCCCAGGGGGTGATGGTCGTGCCCAGCACGCCCATCCCGATGAGGAGGAATTCGCGCCTATAGGTGGGCGTCCAATCCACGCCATGCGGATAGGCCAGATTGCTGAGCGCCAATCCCCAGTCCGGGTGAGCCTTGATAGCCGCGAAGATGTACGCCAGGAAGAACAAGCAGGCGAACAGCATCAGCGACTGGGTCAGTTTATAGTTTCCGCGCACGACCAGGAAAAAGGACACGACCACGATGACAATCACCGCTGGGACGGCCGGGATGTGGAGCATGGAGGCCGTCGTTTTGACCGCAGACAGCTCGGTGACGAGCGTGCCCAGGTTTGCAACCAGGAGCGAGCCGAACATGAACACGGCCGCCCGCGCGCCATACTTCTCGCGGATCAGGTCACCCAGCCCCTTGCGGGTGATGACCGTCAGGCGCATGCCCATTTCTTGGGTCACGCCGAGCAGGATGGTGATGATGACCAGCGGGAACAGGATGGGATACCCCAACTGCGCGCCGGCAATGGAATAGGTGGCAACGCCGCCGGCATCGTTGTCGGCCATGGCGGTGATGGTCGCCGGGCCAAACACTGAGAAGAAGAGCAGGATGCTCTTCCAGTAACGTGCAAAGAAACCGCGCTTGCGAGTGGCAACGGTGTTGGTCATGGGTCTCTCCTGTGATGATTACCGGTAAAAGCGCGGCAGTCGTTTCTTCCAGGCAGTCGGGACGACCTTGTCCAGTGCATCATCAGCGGTGACGATCCCATGCAGGCGGTTCTGATCGTCCACCACCGGGACAGCCAGCAGGTCATATTTGGCGACCGTCTGCGCGACGGTCTCCTGGTCATCGGTCAGGTTGACACTGATGACCCGCTCGGCCATAAAGTCCTTCACCATCGCTCCTGGGCTGGCAAAGATGAGATTGTTCAGTGAGAACACACCAAGAAGATGATCTTCCTCATCGGTCACGTAGACGTAGAACATCGTCTCGACCTCGTCCGCCATGGCGCGCAAGGCCTCGATGGCCTGGGCAGCCGCCAGGTTCGGGCGGATGGCGGCGTATTCAGTGGTCATGATGCCGCCCGCCGAATCCTCCGCATAGGTCAGAAGTTTGCGGACGTCGTCAGCGTCCTCCTTTTCCATCAGAGCCAGCAGGCCTTCCTTGCGGTCTTTGGGCATGTCAGCGAGCAGGTCGGCGGCCTCGTCCGGTTCCATCTCCTCGAGCACATCAGCCATCTTCTCGTCTGACATGCCCGCCACCAGGCTTGCCTGGAATTCTGGTTCGACCTCCTCGAGGGCATCCGCCAGGTGTTCGACATCCAGCGCGGCCAGGAACTGACCGCTCTCCAATTTATTCAAGTCGCTGAGGATCTCAGCCACGTCGGCTGGATGCAAATCATGGATCTTTTCGACAGGCACGCGCAGGCGCATGGACTGGTCGCGGCGCAGAAGCTCGACGTTGTTCCAGGCGATCGAGTTCGGGCGCAGTTTCAGCCATTTCACCGCCCGTGCCAACCCGACCCGGCGCAGGATGCCCGCAGCCCCAACTTCCACGTTGCCGACGTAGATCGTGCCATTCACCCGCATCAGCTCCACGTCGTTGACGCGCACCACGCGCGCCCCATCCGTGTCAATGATCTGCATATCCAGCACGTCCCGCCTCAGGAAAATGTCATCCTCGTGCCCTGGATACGGATGAAGATCTTCGAGGCGTTTCATTAAAGTAATGGTCGGCGCCATCAGCGAAGCCACTGCCGAATAATTGACCGTCAGGGTCTCGCCCTTTCTGCTTACAAGAATAGCCTGGATCAAGGGATGCGGGAACTCCTGCATCTGTTTCGCGATCACGTCTTTCAACGTCCCGATCAATTTGCCGTCTATATCGGTTACCGGTCTGCCGAGCATTTCACTCAAGAAAGCCATAAGACACCTCTCATGATGATTTCAAGAAATCAGGCAGCAAAAGCCACGAATGGCAAGCATTGAGTGCGGCCTTTATTTTCAACAATTATGCCCTCGATCAGCGGATCCGGGACCTCAGCCCACGTGCGGACAACTACATCCTTTAATTTGCCAACGGAATTCCCATCCAGGTCAGTGACGGAGCGCCCAATTATTTCACTCAGAAAAGTTATGGTAAATCTCCAAAAAATGCTAGGATTTGAAAACGCCGCCTCTCCGACTAACAGACGGCGTTCCCAAACCCGGATTCGGAAAATACAAGGATCCGAACACGAGCGAATTATACCGCGTCATCCACTCTCTGATTATTCTACAAAACGGTGTTTCAATCCCACTACATCCCGGTAGGTGACGGCGCCTAGCATCTTATCATTGTCGTCACTGATCGGAATCGCCCTGTAATCATAACGGGCGAACATCTCGTATGCCTCTTTCAGGGTGCTGTTAGGATCCAAGGTGTGAACATGCTCCTCCATAATATCTTTCAAGAGAGCTTTATTATCCGCCAGAAGCAATTCCTTGATATCAGTTACACCCAGTAGACGGTTTTCTGTGTCGATGACGTAAACATACATTACTACATCCTTACCCTTCGCAGCAGTCCGGTACTCGTCCTGTGCTCTTTCCACCGTATAGTCCGGTGGAAATGTCACGTACTCCTGGGTAGCAAAGTAAAGGATGTTCTCTTCGTGGTGCTCCATAATCGCACGAATCTTTTGGGCGTTTTCCGGGTCAAGTAGCTTTAAGATTTCATGGGCTTCCGAAGCAGATAAGATAGAAAGAACATCCGCTGCCTGGCCAGTAGTCATCTGATCAACCAACTGGGCTACTTTTTCAACTTTCATAGATTCAACCAAGTCTCTTTGGACATTTGGATTAATCTCTTCTAGGGTATCCGATGCATGTTCAGGGTCCAGTCCTTCCAAGACCTCAACGCGCTGGTCGGGGTCCATCTCTTCCAGAATATCTGCCAGATCCACAGGATGAAGATCGGCCAGTTTTTCTTTGACAACTTTAAACTGCAAGTTGCCGCGGAAGCTGCCAATGTTTTCTGGCAGGGGTTGGATATAGGTCCAGGAAATTGTTTGATCGCGAATTCGCTCGGCAAGTTTATAAATGTAGTTTGCCAAACCCGTCATTCCTATGCGGCGCAACAGGCCATAGCGACTAAGATCCACATCGCTAACGTAAAGCTTGCCGTTCTTGAGCACCAGCTTGACATCATAAACGACTTCCATTTCCCGACCATCCATGTCAATTGCTTTCTTATCCAGGATATGGTCTCGAAGTAACACAGCATTTTCGTCGGGCTCACTAGTGAAGGGGGCGATATCTTCTACGGTGAGTGTCACTTCTTTAGGACTGATGGACCCGATGGCTTCCCAAGGAACCACGGCTGATTCGCCAAATGGCCGGCCGATAACAAAATGTGTTGCAATAGGCAGGGAACCATTTTCTTTGATGATCATATCATTCAATTTGCCGATTTTCTTCCCGTCAATAGTCACCTTGACTCCCAGAATTTCGCTTAGGAAATACGCTTGCTCGGTCAAAGGTTTTATCACTTTTGTATTCTGATCCATGGCGCATCTCCTAAGGAACCTGGTGTATCACAGTGCTGATGAATGTGTACAAAAGAAGAACCAACATGCCGAGCAAGTAAATTCTAAGCATTAACAGAGAAAGGCTGACCATGCGTGTTGTCTTGATGCGGGGTGTCTTATATTTTTCATTGATATCCCGGATCGCCTGAAAGAAATCTCGAAATCCATTCAATATGCTATTCATAGCAGAACCTCCTTTGGCTTAATGTAACCAATTCGGGAAAAATGCGGTCAGGCTATATCCTGTTGACAGCAGGATCAATGCAATAACAATTGTAAAGTTGACCACATTTTGGAATTTATTGTTCTTATAATTTCCCATCAGCTCTTCGTTGTTCAACAACAAAATCAAGAACACGAGAGCGGCTGGCAGGAGTGTCGTTGCAGCCACCTGAACAAACAATGTAATCGTGACCAGCGGCGCACCCGGGATCAACACCACAATTCCGGCAGAGAGGAGCATTAAGAAGTAAACAGCGTAGAACCAGGGTGCCTCTTTGACCTTGTTATTCAACGAATGCGCCCAGCCAAATACCTCCCCCACAGCCCAGGAACTGGAAAGGGAAATGCAAATGGCGCCCAGGAAGCCGGCATCAAACAAGCCAATCGCCATGAATGTTCCGGCGTACTTGCTGTAAGGCATCAGCGCAACCGCGGCCTGAGCTGCGCTTTCAATATTCGTGCCTTTCAGAACAGCCGCCGTGACTACAAGGCAGAAGATGGCGACCAAAACAGTAAAGAATGCCCCAATTGCGGTATCCAATTGGCCCCAGGGGATATCCTTTTCTTTCAGGTTCTTATCCACCACGGCGCTCTGTTGAAAGAACACCATCCAGGGGGCAATTGTGGTACCGACATTGGCCATCAGGAAGAAGAACATGATCCCATTCAGGCCACCGGGAAAGTGCGGGAGCCAGCCAACGCGGATGACTTCTGACCAGTCCGGTTTGACAAGGAAAGCAGCCGGGATGTAAATGAGGTTGATGACACAGAATGCCAGCGCGATCTTCTCCCAGGTCCAGTACCGCCCTTGGATCACCATAATACCCATCAAAACTATGACGATAACAACGGTGATCCAATGGGGGATGCCAAAAATGCCCAAGGCAGCCGTCATTCCGATGAACTCACTGACCAAAGTCAGCCAGTCGGTCAGGGTCAGATCAAAAAGGGAAAACCAGCCCCAGAAAGACCCAAAAGCATCAAAAATGGCCTCCGCATGGCCTCGCTTGGTAACGGCTCCCAGGCGGACGGTCATCTCCTGAACGAAATAGGCGATCGGGCCCAATAATACCAGGAACCAGATCAAGCCATAACCAAACTTGGCTCCGGTGGCGGTATAGGTTGTAATACCACCGGCATCGTTGTCGGCAACCATCACCAGGATACCCGGACCGGCAATCAGTGCAAGGAGCCGCAGAAATTTCATCACCCTGCGGTTGGCATAATACATTTTCGATACGAAATTCATCTCTCACCTCCAGATCAAGAAAAAGGCAGAAACAAGAACGCCGCCTTCGTTACTGGTAGAAGGCGGCGTCTGTGCTACTTGCGATCCGGAAGTTCACGGAGATGAGGCGTGGCCGCGCCGCACACTCTGGACCCGAGATTTGCGTCTTCTGCCAGTGCGTGATGGTACTGAGAGGATTACTATCCGCGTCCACGCAATCACCTCCTTCCATGAAAAAGCCTCCTGAGATTTCCAGGAGGCCATAAACCACATATCACCCATATGGATTCTGTGGGTGCCTCCTGGTCGGGGTTTGGCACTGCGCGTCGTAGGGACTTACTCCCAGCCACTTTGAGCGGGGCCTTAATCCGGCCCGGCCTGGTCTATCCCTTGGCGTCTCTCGACGTTTCGGGACAATGGCCTGTTTATCACGCAGACGCCTCGCCTAACGAGGTATTCAGTTCTAGCGCAAGGATACACCCGCCCCTCGCAACCCGTCAAGGATGAAAAAAGATGTTTTCATTGCATATTATAAACAACAGGCCGCAGTTGAACTGCGGCCTATCTTTTGGTCGTGGCGTGCAGAGGTTGTTCATCCCCGTATGGGAAACCGCTGCTTTAAAACAAAACCGCCGATCGGGATTCGGCGGTAAGAAATGGTCGGGGCGGGCGGATTTGAACCGCCGACCTCGCGGTCCCGAACCGCGTGCTCTAGCCAAACTGAGCCACACCCCGATCAAGCCGAGTAGGCCTTCGGCAGGCGGGATTATACACCGCCCCCCCACGATTTGACAAGCCGTTTGCGGTATAATCCCTGCGCTTAAAAGAATTCACCCCAGAGAACACGGAGAACACAGAGATTTCTTTTTCGCTTTTCTCCGTGTTCTCCCCCGGCACCGCCGTCCGGGGCAGGTGTGTGAACTCCGTGGTGAAGAAAACCGAAAGGCATACCCGCATAAACGAGGAACGTTATGGTAGAACCCGAAACCACCGGCCAAATCCCTGAACCCGTGACAACGAATGCTCCGCTCAAGCAAATCATCGGCACTATCGCACAGGTGGATATTGACGACCAGATGCGCAGCGCGTACCTGGATTACGCCATGAGCGTCATCGTCGCCCGCGCACTGCCGGATGCGCGCGATGGGCTAAAGCCCGTCCACCGGCGCATCCTGTACGCCATGCATGATATGGGCATCCGCTCGAACTCTGCTTACAAGAAGTCCGCCCGGATCGTGGGAGAGGTGCTGGGCAAATATCATCCGCACGGCGACGCGGCAGTGTACGAGTCCATGGCGCGCATGGCGCAAGATTTCTCGATGCGTTACATGTTGGTAGATGGACAGGGCAACTTTGGCTCGGTGGACGGAGACGCACCGGCAGCCATGCGCTACACTGAGGCGCGCCTGCACAAGATGGCTGAGGAGATGCTGGCCGACATCGAAAAGGAAACCGTGGATTTCGCCGATAACTTCGATGGCTCGCTTCCAGAACCGACCGTCCTCCCCTCCCGCTTGCCCAACTTGCTGCTCAACGGCTCGTCTGGCATCGCGGTCGGCATGGCGACCAACATCCCGCCGCACAACCTGAAAGAACTTTCGGCTGCCATTATTTATCTCATCAACAACTACGATACCATAGAGGATGTCCCGATCGAGTATTTGATGAAGTTCATCCCCGGGCCGGATTTTCCAACCGGGGGCGTGATCGTCGGCAAGGAGGGCATTGACCAAGCATACGGGTCCGGTAAGGGACGCATCGTCCTGCGCGGCCTGGCCCACATCGAGGAGATGACCGGCAACCGGCACCGCATCGTCATCACCGAGATCCCTTATCAAGTCAACAAATCCAGCCTGATCGAACGCATCGCCGACCTGGCGCGTGACGAGCGGATTGACGCCATCGCCGACCTGCGGGACGAATCCGACCGGCGCGGCATGAGCATCGTCATCGAGCTAAAACGCGGCGCCCAGCCCAAGAAGGTGCTCAACCAGCTCTACAAGTACACGCCGCTGCAATCCACCTTCGGCGTGCAGATGTTGGCCCTGGTCGCCGATGAAGGCGGGCGGGGAGAGCCGCACCTGCTGCCGCTCAAGAAGGCTCTGCTGATTTTCATCGAACACCGCCAGCAGGTGCTCACCCGCCGTTCGCAGTTCGAGCTTGAAAAAGCGCGCGCCCGCGCCCACATCCTTGAAGGCCTGACGATAGCACTGAACAACCTGGACGCTATCATCCAGACCATCAAAGAATCACCGGATGCCGAGGTAGCCAAAGAGCGCCTGATAAAGCGCTTCAAGCTGAGTGAGCTGCAAGCCCAAGCCATCCTCGACATGCAACTGCGCCGCCTGGCAGCGCTGGAACGCCAGAAGATCGAAGACGAATACAAGCAGGTCAAAGAACAGATTGCCCATCTGGAAGATTTGCTAGCTCACCCGAAGAAGATCCTGGAGCTTATCAAGGAAGATATGCGTGAACTGTCCGAAAAATATGGCGATGAACGCCGTACTCACATCGCCGCGGACGCCAGCGAAGACTTGAGCGAAGCGGACCTGGTGCCAGATGAGGCCGTCCTAATCAGCATCACCGCCATGGGCTACGTCAAACGCGTAGCTTCCACGGCTTATCGTTCGCAAGGCGTGGGCGGACGCGGCGTGACCGGTCACGTTACGAAAGAAGAAGATGAAGTGCTGACGCTCATCCCGGCGCGTTCGCTGGAGACCATGCTGTTCTTCTCAGACCGGGGCAAGGTCTACTCTGAAAAGGTCTACCAGATCCCGGATGCCGAACGGACAACCAAGGGTATTCCGTTGGTAAACGTGCTCTCACTCGATCCGGGTGAGATCGTCACCGCGGCCGTGGCGGTACCCAATTTCGAAGTCGCAGAATACATCACCCTGGCCACGCGCAACGGGCGCATCAAGCGCATGGCTCTCTCCGAATTATCCGCCGTCCGGCCTTCCGGCATTATCGCCATTAGCCTCGAGGAAGGTGACGAACTCGGCTGGGCCAGGTTGACATCCGGCAAGGATGATGTCATTCTGATCACCGAGCAAGGCCAGGCCTTACGCTTCTCAGAAGGCGTGGTACGTACTATGGGACGCGCCGCGGGCGGCGTGGCGGGCATCCGCTTGAGTGGAATAGACAAGGTGGCCAGTATGGACGTGGTCGAGCTGGGTGGCGAACTGGTGCTGGTCACGGCGGAAGGCTATGGCAAACGGACACCTTTAAGCGATTATCCTGTCAAGGGCCGCGCCACGGGCGGTGTACAGACAATTGACAAGAAAGCCCTGGAAAAAGTCGGCGTGATCACCGCGGCGCGCGTCGTCCAGGCCGCCGACGACCTGACCCTCATTTCAGCCAACGGCATCGTCTTGCGGATGAAAGTCGGGGATGTGAAACAGGCTGGGCGCGCGACGCGCGGCGTCCGCATGATGGAGGTCAAGGAAGGCGACAAGGTGGCCTCGCTAGCCCGCATCGCCGTCGCTGACTTGAAACGCGTCGGCGCGGCCACCGAAAATGGCAAAGAACCCATCGAGCCGGGAAAACAGTTCGAACTGCCGCTGGAATAGACTCCAACTCGACAAGTTAACATTCATACCCATACAGGTATAATGGGGGCATGGATCTCTTCACCCATGCCATGCAGGAACGCATGAAAAATGAAGCGCCCCTGGCTGCCCGGATGCGCCCGCGCACCCTGGATGAGTTCGTTGGCCAGGAACACATCGTTGGGCCGGGAAAGCTCCTGCGCCGCGCCATAGAAGCCGACCGGCTCTTCTCGTCCATCATCCTGTGGGGCCCGCCAGGTACCGGCAAAACCACGCTGGCCATGGTCATCGCCAACCAGACCAAGTCTCATTTCGAGACGCTCTCGGCGGTATTAGCTGGCAAAGCCGAACTCCGGGATGTGATTGACGCCGCCCTCGAGCGCCGCCGCCTGAACCAGAAGAAAACCATCCTGTTCGTGGATGAAGTCCATCGCTGGAACAAGGCCCAGCAGGATGCCCTCCTGCCCCACGTCGAGAACGGCACATTCGTACTGATCGGTGCGACCACCGAGAACCCGTATTTCGAAGTCATCGGCGCGCTGGTCTCGCGCTCGCGCGTTTTCCAACTTCATCCCCTCACAGAAGAACAAACCGGCCTGATCCTGGATCGCGCCCTCTCGGACCCTGAGCGCGGCTACGGGACGCGCCGCATCCTCCTAGAACCCGAAGCCCGTCAACACCTCATTAAAGTAGCTGGCGGCGACGCCCGCAACGCCCTCAACGCCCTCGAGCTGGCCGTGGAGTCAACCTCTCCCGACCTTTCGACAGGCCCACCTGTGCCTGCCTGTCCTGGCGGCCAGGCCAGGGCGGCACTGGCGCAGGCTGGGCAGGCTGGCAACATTCACATTACCTTGGATGTGGCTCAGGAATCCATCCAGCGCCGCGCCGTGCTTTATGACAAGGACGGCGACGCCCATTACGACACGGTCTCAGCCTTTATCAAATCTGTGCGCGGCTCGGACCCGGACGCGGCTCTTTACTGGCTGGCCAAGATGATCTACGCCGGAGAGGATCCGCGCTTTATCTTGCGCCGTCTCATCATCCTGGCCGGGGAAGACATCGGCCTGGCCGACCCGATGGGTATCGTAGTGGCCGCTTCAGCCGTGCAAGCGTTTGATTTCATCGGCTTGCCGGAAGGCGTATATCCCATCGTCGAAGCCACGCTCTACCTGGCGACTGCGCCCAAGTCCAACACGGCCACCTCTTATTTCAAAGCCTTCGAGCGCATCGAGCAGGAAGGTGTCGGCGACGTACCCTCACACCTGAAGGATTCCAGTCGTGACGCGGTCGCGCTGGGTCACGGCAAGGGCTACGAATATCCCCACATGCACGCAGACCACTTCATCCCCCAGCAATATCTCCCCAAGGAATTGCTCGGAACCTATTTCTATAAGCCTTCCGGTGTAGGTTATGAGATACAAGTTCGCCAGCGTCTGGAAATGTGGCGCGAAGCACAGCGCAAAGCCCTCGGCATCACCCGTCGCGAAGATATTCCCGACCTGACACAGGAAAAGATCGACGAGCTGAAGCGGCACATCAAGTGACTACTCTCCTCCTCATCCGTCACGGCGAAAACGATTACCTCAAGAAAAACATCCTACCTGGACGAATCCCCGGCGTGCACCTGAATGACGAAGGCCGCCAACAGGTCGAGGCTCTGGCCGCTGCGCTCAAGGATCTCCCCATCGCCGCCATTTACTCCAGTTCGCTAGAGCGCGCCATCGAGACCGCCAGCCCGCTAGCGCAGGCAAAGGGGCTGGAAATCCAGGTTGAACCAGACTTGAGCGACACCGACGTCGGCGAGTGGGCAGGCCGCTTGTGGAAGGCGCTCGAACGATCGAAAGCCTGGCAGGTGATCCAGCAAACGCCGTCGCAATTCCGCTTTCCGGGCGGGGAGAGTTTCGCCGAGAATCAAGAACGCGTCGTCGCCACGCTGGAGAGGATCGCTGCCTCGCACAGAAAAGACAAATTAGTGGCAGTGGTCTTTCATGCCGACCCGATCAAATTGGCCGTGGCGCATTATATAGGCTTGCCATTGGATCATTTCCAACGGTTGACCGCGCGCACCGGTTCGGTGACGATCTTGAAAATTAACGGCCCCAAAATCAAATTGCTGGCCCTCAATCTCATCCCCCCGTTTTCCTTCCCATCCCTTTAAAGAGGGATGCCTGCTCCAGTAGAATTCGAGAACCTGCGGAGGCGCATGGTCACTTGTTGAATTCAGGATCCTTGCCGGTGTACAAGGCGATCCGGTTGCCGGTCGGGTCGGAGAATATCCCGAACCAGCCGACGCCGGAAATATCGCTCTTGGGGACAATAATCTTGCCGCCGAGCGCCTCTGCCTTTTTCAAGTCAGCTTCGATATCAGCGCTGTTAACGTAAATGAGCACGTTGCCGGGCTGGGTACTCTCGCCGAGCGGATTGAAACCTCCGCCCGGCTCCTCAGTTGGCTCCCACAGCGTATAGTTCATTTCAGGCATGGGGGTGATCTTCCAACCAAACAAGGCTCTGTAAAATTTCCCGGAAACCTCCTGGTCAGCGGATGGTATTTCGATATGAACGATATTCCGTTTGGTCATGGCAGCCTCCTTGTTACTCGTTGACATCTGCAAACAAATCCCGTTCGACCTTCTCTCCCGTTTCGACCGGTGGATAGGCGCGCATAAAGTTCTCCTGCCTGTTGAATAGGCGCAGGATGAAACCGGCAAGATTACCGCCCATGCGCCCACCGCCCTGGCTGGCGTGACAGGCGCCAGCTTTCTCTTTCTTATCCAGCACGGAGCGGATGTCAATGCGGGCGTTGGTCGGGAAATCCACCTCGGCGATGGATGCCAGGTCAATGTCGCCATTCTTGCCCCATTTGTGAGCATCCTTGCCGAAGAGTCGGAGCAGCCTCACGACCGTCTTCAGGAAGCCGTGCGGGATGGTATGGAAATACAGGCGCTGCGGTTGGAATGGAGGCAGATCATTGGAGGAAGAATCCGGGTTGGCAGCCTGCTCGAAGCCAAGAACAGTCGCCTTGTGGATGGCAATGTGATCCGGGTGGCGGTAGCCGCCGATGGGGTCGAAGGTCAGCACCACCTGCGGACGGAGTTGGCGGATGTAATAGGCAACTTTCGCCGCCACCTCCTCCAGCGGTTGGGCAGCAAGTGCCTGTGGATGAGTGTTGTCGGGCGAGCCGTCCATGCCGGAATCGCGGTAATCCAAGAAGTGGACGCCTTTCAATCCGAGATGACCCGCCGCGCAACGCAGTTCTGCCTCGCGTAAATCGGCGACAGAGGTGTGGCCTTTCAAATCGTCCACCTCGCCCACCTCACCGCGTGTTGCGCATACCAGGTGCACATCCACGCCGCGCGAGGCATAGAGAGCCAGCGTGCCGCCCATGCCAAAGGATTCATCATCGGGATGGGCAAGTGCAGCCAGAAGGGTCAGCTTGGGCATGGGGGCAATTTTACCTTTCTAATATACCGGCAAACTCGTATCCACCTCGCGCGCCCAGGCATTGATCCCACCCTTCAAATTCTTCACCTTCCTGAACCCGGCGCTGACCAGCAGTTCCAGCGCCCGGCGCGAGCGCGTCCCAGCTTTGCAGAAAACCACCATCTCCTGGGCGCTGTCCAGTTCGGGCAGGCGGGAGGCAAGCTCGCCGAGCGGGAACAATTCCGCGCCAGCGATATACGATATTTCCAGTTCGTGCGGTTCGCGCACATCAATCAGTCTCAGCTTCTCGCCGCGCTGGATTCTTTCAGATAATTCAGTTGCACTGACATCCCAATCCTTGCCCGCCGAGCCTTCTTCGTGACCGATGCCCGGCACGCCGCAGAAGGCATCATAGTCAATCAGTCCGGTTATTTCCGGGTGCGGGCTGCAAATCCTGCAGTTCGGGTTCTTCTTCAACTTGACGTACTCGAACGTCATATCCAGGGCATTGTAGAGCAGCAGCCGTCCGACCAGCGGCGAACCGATGCCAAGCAGCATCTTGATCGCCTCGGTGGCCTGGATCGTCCCTATTGTGCCCGGCAGCACACCCAACACGCCTGCGTCGGCGCAGGAAGGCACCAACCCCGGCGGGGGCGGCTCAGGGAACAGGCAGCGGTAGCAGGGGCCTTCTTTTGCATAGAAGACGCTCACCTGCCCCTCGAAGCGGTACACCGCCGCGTACACGTTCGGCTTGCCGGTCAGCACACACAAGTCGTTGCTCAAGTAACGGGTCGGGAAGTTGTCCGTGCCGTCAACGAGGATATCGAATGGCTCGGCAATCCGCATGGCATTGGCAGATGTAAAAGGCTCGTTGAACGCGTTCACCTGGATGTCAGGATTCAGGTCCAGGAGACGGAGGCGGGCGGACTCGACCTTGAGCTTACCCACTGTCCCCGTGCCGTGTATCACCTGGCGCTGAAGATTGGATATGTCCACCAGGTCATAATCCACCAGACCGAGGCGACCGACGCCAGCCGCGGCCAGGTAGAGCGCGACCGGTGAGCCTAAGCCGCCGGCGCCAATGACGAGGGCGGAGGAGGCCTTGAGTTTCCTCTGCCCCTTCAGCCCGACTTCGGGGATGAGCAGGTGGCGGGAATATCGAAGGATCTCTTCGTGGGATAATTCGGGAAGCATGGTCATTCATCCTCCCGCGATGGACGGGATCAGAATCAGTGTATCGGTTTCGTTCAACGGCGTTTCCAGGCCTTGCAGCTCCTTGACATTGTCGGCGCCGAGGAACAAATTGACGAACGGTCGCAGTTGGCTCTCATTGTTATACAAGTGAGGTCGCAAAGACGGGAACTGGGTTACCAAATCCTGCATGACTTCAGCTACGGTCTTGCCCTGGACGGTCACTTCACCCTGTCCGTTGACATAAGGACGCAGTGGTGTGGGGATGCGAATGATCGGCATGGTCTTATTCTTGTTTCCTTCCCAGCGACAGCCACCAGCCCATCGTCATCCAGGCGGGCAGCTTCCACGAACCCGTCCAGCTGAGGCGCACGTCGCGCCGCTCGAAGAGCAGCCAGGCCAGCAGGGTGAAGAGCAGGGTAAAGCCGAGCAGGGCCAGCAGGTGTTCCCAGTTCAAATCATCCAGGGCGCGGACAGGGCCGTAGTTCTTGGTCAGGCCTTGGGTTTGGATGGCGAGGTTGGGCATAGGACCTCCTGCGTGGCGATTGTACTCCAAAAGGAACGCCGAGTCCGGAGACCCAGCGAAGGAAGAAGAGGGGGATTATTGGCAAAGTACCGCCGCAACCCCGCACTGTAGCGCAGCATCCCTGGAGGGTAGCGAAGGGGATGGCGACCAAGACCGGATGGAGAGGGCGGGGGAAGGATCGGCTCAATCAGGCGCCAATGTCCGTCAGTGAGGTTCATAGGAATTTTGAGTAAAAAATCATCGAGGAACGAAGGAGGAACAAATACGTTATTCAAGGAATGCGATAATCGCTGTCCCGGGGAGAAGGTGCGGGTGATGAATGGGTTGGTCGTGCTGTGGAAAAGGTAATTTCCTGCATGTTCCCGGACAGGGATGCCCGATATGTCCATAGTATGCTGGCCTCACTTACCGGGACATATTATAAAACAAATGTTCTAATAATGCAAGGGTGGTTGGTCAGCGAATTATTCGCTCCAATCAAGCTGGCTGTCGGGGATGCCCAGGGATCGCCCATACTGCTGGGCGGCGGCTCTCTGTTGGCTATCCCCTTTGGGATACATGAAGACCTTGCAGGGGAAGATCACGTAAACCTGGCTGGTCGTGGACGCATTGATGTACCATTGCGGTTTGAGCGCCCGGCTCAACTTCTCGGCGATAGTGTTGGCCTGGCTCTCCTCGGCCTCAAACGACATCGCCGTCCAGGTGGTGGGCTGATAAGCAGCGGCGTTGTTGACCTGCCACGATTCTGTCTTGGTGATGCAGAGCAAGTACAGAACGCTTGTATCGGATAAGCTTTCTTCGAGTAAAAGACCGTTCAACATGCTAGCAGTATCTTTGTGATATGGGCTGTAGGCCTGCCACCCAACTCGGTGTTCAGCAGCCGTTGATAAGATAAACTCAATGCGTAATGTACCCTATGAATTCTTTGTAATGCTTGATCCTTGCTAACGGTTTGGCTCACCCCCCTGCGGGGGCAGGGCGGCGGCTGGGCGGGCGTGGACTCGGCTTGAGAGCAGGATTCTTTTGATGTGTAGAAAAATGCTTGCCTACACCGTGCCGCCCTGGCCTGGCCGCCACCTGTGCCTGCGCCACACCGTCCTGCGTTCGGTGCAGGGCAGGTGCACTTGCAACCTGCGCAAGTACAGGCAGGCAGGACAGGCACTGGTGAAAATGCGGCACGCTACGCAGTCCCCACCGTCCACTGCACGCTTTGTTCGCCCGCCCCCGGATGGCGCGATAGCGAAAGTGTCACACTCTAGTTCGGGAGTGGTGGGGCGGGGTGGGCGCCAACCACTCCCGAATCACTCGTATTATTCAGGTTTGATGTTCGCTTCCACCGCCTTGGTCATTTGTGCCAATTCATCCTTGTTCATGGCCTTCAGCATATCTGCATGCACCACACCCGCATGAGCAAACGCCTTCTCCTTTACTTCTTCGGCAGTTACACCGGTTGCGACAAAGTCGCATTCCACACCAACATCCTTGCAGGCAAACTTCAACATGATCATACTCCTTTTGAATCGTGAAATAAAGCAAGTTCGGGAAAGTTGCCTCCGTCGCGCCGCAACATGTGGCCTTGTATCGTAGAGGATACGCCGGTCAAAGACCGTGATGTAGACTACCTGACTTGCCGTGCCATTGCCGACATTGCCCTGCAACGGGGTGACGGTGATGGCTGTGCAGAAGCCATTGTATTGACGATGCCACACTTGCTCTGACAAGTGGACTGACGCTAACCATTAGTCCGCGCTCCTTGCTTTGAGTGTAATCCCGCACCTTAGTTCTCAATAGGAACTCCGATAAGTGTGCTCCACTCTGCCCATGAACCATCATACAACCGGACTTTGGTGTAGCCGAGCAGATAGGTCAAAACAAACCAGGTATGGTTGGATCGCCCGCCAACAATACAGTACGAGATTGCTTCCTTATCTGAAGTAACACCGTTGTTGGTATATAAGGTTTGCAGTTCTTCAACCGACTTGAATGTTCCATCATCCTTGAGCGTCATGTCCCAAGGAATATTGACCGCGCCGGGGATATGACCACCGCGCTGACTGGCTTCTGCCTGATATTTCCACCAATCCCACAACTGACCATGATATTCTTCTGGCGTGCGCACATCCACCAAAATGCGCTCCGGTTTGCCAATGGAATCGAGAACCCAGTCGCGCAACGCACGAATACTCCAATCAGGTTCTCTCGCGAGGTAGACAGACGGCGTGACAGTCGGTATTTCTGTCGTCAGTGGACGACCTTCAGCAATCCACTTCTCGCGATTTCCATTCATAACACGCACATCGCCATGACCATAGATTTTCAAGAGCCATAAGGCGAATGTCGCGTAACCGTTACGACGAGCGCCATAAACGAGGATGGTTGTATCGTTTTCGATACCCGAGCGGGCCAGTAACTCCTCCATTCCCCCTTTGTCTGGTAAATCCTTGCGGATGGGGTGTTGGAAGTCAGTACTCCAACCCCATCCCACTGAACCGGGGAGATGTCCGGAATTATAATCACTCAGGTCATAGCCTACTTCGACAACACGGACTTTGGGTGCAGTGAGGTGCTCGGCAACCCATTGCGTGCCAACAAGGACTTCAGGATGAGCATAACCTAACATACCAACCTCTTGTGGAGAGTAAGGCCCCACACCTGACTTGTAAAGCACCATGGCCGAGACGAGCGGCCTAACTATTTTTTCACCCGCCGTTTGGCGGCTCAACGGCTTATGGGCTGCCAGAGATTAGAATCATTGTAGCATATTCTATTCCGAAAGCGGAATGAGCCGCAGGGGATGTGTGTGCAGCAGGCGATGACGGATAAGGAAAGATCTACGGATTTTTCAACGTCTCATCGTGCGGGCCGACGACGCGGAGCTTAAGCGTATCTTCCGGCCAGCGTTCATAGGTTAAACGGTAGTTGATATCTATGCGGGCTTCGTAGATTCCTGCGCTACCTCGCACTGGTTTTGTTTGCAGAGAGGGGCGGCGGGGATTTTCTGCCAACAAAGCAATGGCTTTCGAGACCTTTTGTTGAAGATCTTTCGACAACTTCCGATAGGATCTGAGGAAGCGTCGGGTGTATTCAATCTTTGGCATTATTGTCTTCCGCGTCTGCATTTGAGTCAAGGAAGGCAATCGCATCCTCGACATTGTCAAAGGCATAGACGCGGCCCGCCTTCACGTCCTCGTCCGACTCGCGCTCCATCTTCTGCCAGCGCTCGGTCCAGAACCATGCCTGTTCGGGGTCAATGATCTGTGCCGGGGCGACGGCAATCTGTCCCTTTTCGGTGACGTAGAAAAGGATGTCGTCACCATCCCGCACGCCGAGGCGCTTGCGGATTTCAGGTGGAACGGTGATCTGTCCGCGCGCCCGCAGGCGGGTTTTGTAATAGGGTCGATCTTCGCTCATATCCACCTCGAGGAATCAGAAAATCCGATTTTCGGATGGATTATACCACTCATATTTTGCTCGGATGAAATTGGCGCATTGCCCCTGTTCCTGGCAATTTCAAAAGTTGATGCGCTCTTTCTCTCTTGTGTAACATGGCTTGGCTCAGGTAATTATACTTAATAGTGTTCGACAGCCATCACGGCTAACAAGTCTGCAAACTTGGCGTAAGTGAGAGTGGTTGCATATATAATTCGCTTGCCAGCGATCATGGAAAATAAACGCATGAAAAAAATCAAATGGCCCCTCCTTCTCATGTTCGTCAACCTGGTTGTAATCAACTGGGTCGTGATCCGTTTTTTAGCCTTGCGCTATCCGATGGTCGGGCACGACTACGCTCTGGCAATCCCTCAAATGCTCGACACCTTTATCCACTTCCGGGTCAATGGCCTGCGCGTCCAGTGGTATACCCCCAGCTTCGGCGGAGGGCTGCCAGCATACCCAAATCCAAACAACTCCCAATTCTGCATCCTGGGACTGCTGACTTTATTGATGCAGCCCTGGGATGCCGCGATCCTCTCGACGATCATTTACATCAGCTTGGGGGGGATTGCCAGTTATTATCTTTTCAAGCGGGTGCTGCGGCTTCACTGGACATCCAGTATCTTGGGGATGGTATTTTTCTCTGCAAACGGCTTCATGATGGAGCGGATAGCCGTCGGGCACCTGGGCTACCAGACTTTTCCGGTAATCGCCATTATCCTCGTTGTCCTATTGGATTCATCCATTCCGTTGAGCATCGCGGGGCTGATCTTTGCTTTCGTGGTGACAATGCTGATCCACCAATCGGGTTATTTCATCATCATCACATTCGGGCTTTCGATGCTGATGATCTTCCCGCTCGTTTATATTCTTAGACCGGATATCTTTTCATGGAAACGCCTCATCGGTGTGATCAGCTTGGGCGGCGTCGTTGCCCTGGTCATGTCAGCTTCCAAGCTGGCGGCTGTATTCTCGTTCATGAGGTTCTTCCCCAGGGAAATGGCCGATCATTACCTGACCTCTCCCATATTGAGCCTGTTCGGCATTACCTTACAGCTTTTGGGGACGATGAATTTGATGCCTCTATTTTGGGCAGCCCGATTGGATCCCAATTTATTGCCCAAGTACCTGATGTTCGTAACCGGCGGGGCTTATGGGTATTGGGAATTCGACATGTCTATGTCTCCAATCGTTTTCGTAATCCTGATCGCGGGCGTTTACAGGTTCATCCGCAATCCCCCTAATTACTTTCATAAACTCACCGCGGATAGAAAATGGATCGCCTGGATTTTTTTTATTTTGTTCACCTGGCTTGCCATAGAGTTTACACTGGCGAACGGCTGGATCTATCCTCATCTCCGCAAACTCCCCATCCTTAGCTCGCTTCACGTGAATGCGCGCTTTGCAGCCGCGTTCCTGTTCCCGCTCGCGCTCTCGGCCGCAGCGCTGTATGACCGATGGATAGCTGGGTGGTCGAGAAAGAAGTGCATACTGGTATTCCTTATCTTGAATGTGATAACCCTGCTGCCGTTGGGCACATACTTCCTGCTGCAAAACGACCCGCAGCAGCGATCTTACAATATAACCGAGTCGCAAGAAATCTACGCGTCCATCTTATCCGGCGATTCGCTCGAAATAACCGGCATTGGCGCTGAAGAAAATAACACACAGGCTTTGAGCAATCACGTCAGCAACCTGAATCTTTATGAGCCGATCTTTGGCTATCTGCTGGAGAATTTTCACCCTGAAATCAAACCAGGCTCGATATGGAACGTATCCGATGGTTATTACAACATGACCAACCCGGCCGGCTACGTATTTCCAGAGATCAATGGAAGCCGCCCTTTCGAACGCATCCCTGTAAGCGAGAGAGATAAGCTGGAAGCCTTCGCCAACCACCGCCAGCCCGATTGGAAAATCCCCCTCTATCAGCAGGTGCTCGACTGGGTTTCGGGATTGGCCTTTGTATTTGTAGTGGCGGCTCTGGGGGGCTATGGCCTGCGGCGATCATGGAGGCTGCTCTCTAAAAGGGCTGCCTGAATAAGCCTGGGGCGGCTTGCCTTACCAAAATCGCTTGTACAAAAGGATACAAACATGCTCTTCTTTGCCATCAGCGTTTTCCTCTCCGCATTCTTGCTCCTCCAAATCCAGCCGATGATCGGGCGATTCATTTTACCCTGGTTTGGCGGCACGCCGGCCGTGTGGTCAACGGTCATGCTTTTCTTTCAGGCTTTGTTGACCGGCGGATATGCTTACGCTTACTGGCTGATCGCCCGTTTCCGCAGCGCCCGCCAGGGAGTCATTCACCTGGTATTGGTCGGACTCTCGCTGGTTGTCATCCTGGCGCTTGGCGCGCTCTGGCCTTCACCGATCATGCCGGGCGCGGGCTGGAAGCCCCAGGGCGTCGCTTTCCCCATCTGGGACATTTTCAAGATCTTAGCGGTTTCGGTGGGGCTGCCGTATTTTGTCTTATCCACGAACGGGCCGCTCATGCAGGCGTGGTTCAGCAATGCATTCCCCGGTCGTTCACCCTATCGTCTCTACGCTCTCTCGAACCTCGGTTCTCTGCTGGCCCTGGTCAGTTATCCGATCCTGTTCGAGCCATTCCTGACCTTGCGCTGGCAGGGATGGGCCTGGTCGGGGGGGTACGTGCTGTTCGGGCTGCTGGCAGGCTACGGGTCGTACCGCCTCCTGTGGACCAAGCTTCCGGCGGGGGCGCCAAATTCCGAAGTGTGTAAAAAAGCCGATGCGGCGCGGTCGTCGCCAGGTCTGCGCATCCTGTGGATCGCGCTCAGCGCCTGCGCCTCGGTCATGCTCCTGGCGGTGACCAGCCAGATTTCCCAGGAAGTGGCAGTCATCCCTTTCTTGTGGGTGCTGCCGCTGACGATCTACTTGTTGACGTTCATCCTGACTTTTTCCAGCGAGCGCTGGTACGTGCGACCTGTGTACAGCCTGCTTCTGCTCGTTTTCAGCGTGGCTGTCATCTGGGTGCTGCTCCAGCCTTTGGTGAACTTCGTATTGCAGATTGCGATCTATAGCGTCTTGTTGTTCGTGATCTGCATGATCTGCAACGGCGAACTGGTCAACTTCAAGCCTGCGCCGGAGCACCTGACGAGTTTCTATTTGATGGTCTCGATTGGCGGCGCAATCGGCGGGATCTTCGTCAACCTGGTCGCTCCGTTTATTTTTCGCGGATACTGGGAACTTTTGGTGGGCCTGGCGTCCTGTTGGGTTTTGCTGACAATTCTATCGTTCCTCAAGAAGACGACTGGCCTGCCTCATAATGGTTGCCAAGAGCGCAACCATAATGGTTGCCAAGAGCGCAACCATAATGGTTGCCAAGAGCGCAACCATAAGCTGCAATTTGCTTATCGAGCAACGATCGGCAGCCTGGCAGTGACCTCTATCATCTTCAGCGGTTATTACATCTCAGGTGTGTTTTCGGACGCGCTGGTCGCCGAGCGTAATTTCTATGGGATCATCCGGGTTAAGGAATTGGATGCCGACGATCCTGAATTGCGCGCCTACGACCTGGTTCATGGGATTACACAGCACGGTTTTCAATTCGAGGCGGCGGATAAGCGCGACCTGACCACCAGCTATTACGTGGAGAGCAGCGGCGTTGGGCTGGCGATCCTGAATTATCCCGATTATGGGCAGGGGATGCGCGTCGGCGTGCTGGGGTTGGGGGTGGGCACCCTGGCGGCTTATGGGCAGCCGGGCGATGCCTATCGTTTCTACGAAATCAATCCGGAGGTGGTGCGCCTGGCGGAGGGGCAGGGGGGATATTTCTCATTCCTGGCGGATAGCAAAGCAGAAGTGACGGTCGTGCTTGGCGATGCACGACTCTCGCTCGAAAATGAGCTGGCCGCGGGTGAACGCCAGGATTTCGACATCCTCGTTCTGGACACTTTCAGCAGCGACTCGATCCCGGTGCATTTGTTGACGAGAGAAGCGTTTGACCTGTACCTGGTGCACCTTCAACCCGAAGGCATATTGGCAGTCCACATCACTAACCAGCACCTGGACCTCCAGCCTGTCATCTGGCAATTGGCGGACATCTACGGCTTGAGCCGGGTGCTGATCGAGACCCCAGGAGATGGCGTGCGCGGCTTCCGTTCGATCTGGATGCTGCTGGCGCGTGACCCGGCCCTGCTCGAAAATTCTGCGATTGCGCGTGCCAGTACACCCATGAGCGGGTACAGTACAGCCATCCGCTTATGGACGGATGATTATAGTAATTTATTCCAGATACTAAAGTGAAGATGAAAACGGAGTGTTTTGAGTCAGAGTACCCGCACGTGGTGTGCAACGTAGACCAGGATCAGCACAAATTGCGCCGCACAGCCAAGCAGGACAAAGATATGCCAGACTTCGTGGAATCCAAAGACGCCCGGCACGAAATCCATGATCTTGGTTATGTAGATGATCGCCCCAAGTGTGAACGCAATCCCGCCTGCCAGCAGCCAGAGTAAGGCTCCGACTGGCATCACGTGCAGCATCTCTGTGATCGACCCCAGTGCAAGCCAACCCATAATCAGGTAGACGCCTGCGGTAACCCAACGTGGCGCATTGATCACGAAGATTTTAACGATGACTCCGATAAGGGCGAGCGCCCAGATGATTCCTAAAATGCCCCATTTCCAAAAGCCGGTGAACATGACAAAGCAAACCGGCGTGTAGGTACCAGCAATCAACAGATAGATCGCCGTGTGGTCGAGCTTGCGTAAGATTTGAAGGAATTTTGGCCCGGCCTGCGTGAGATGGTATCCGGCGCTGGCAGAGAACATCAGCATCAGACTCAATCCATAGATGAAAAGCGAGATTTGCTTGCCCACGTCGCCTCGGCCGATCACCAGCAACGCGATCAGACCGGCAAAGGCGGCAACGCTGCCGAAAAGATGCGTCAGCCCACTGACGGGGTCGCGTAGTTTGTCGAACATGGAGAAATTTACCTGGCGAACTGATCGCTGGCTTCGTCCAATGCTTTCACTTGTTCCGGCGTCAGCCGCCAGCCGGCCGCGCCGGTGTTCTGAGCGGCCTGCGAGGCGTTCTTCGCGCCCGGGATGGGCAGCGCGCCCTTGCAGATGATCCAATTCAGCGCGACCTGGCCGGGCGTCTTGCTCCCATGCTCCTGGCCGATCTCGGTCATCAATTGGAACAGCGGACCGATGCGCCCCAATATCCCTGCCGCCCTGCGCCCCCGGATTCCAGGCGGCAGCTTATCGAGCGTGTACTTGCCGGTCAGCAGACCCTTTGCCAGCGGACTGTAGGCGATCAGGCGGACGTTCAGCTCCTGGCAGCGTTCCAGCAGGCCGTTTTTCTCGATTGTCCGGTCGAGCAGGTGATATTCTACCTGGTTGGAGGCCAGGGGGATATCGTGCCCGGCGAGCACGTTGTAAGCGCGTTGCGTTTGGCTCTTATCGTAGTTCGAGATACCGACTGCATGGGTTAGCCTGGCCCTGACAGCCTCGACCAGTCCTTCCACCCAATATTCGACAGGGAAAGGTGGAAAAGGCCAGTGAATCTGGTAAAGGTCAATGTGTTCCAAACCGAGCCGTTCCAGGCTGCGGCGGAGTGCGTTTATCAGCGCCCGCTTGCTCAGTCTCCATGGGAAAGGCATGAATTTCGTTGCTACAACGACTGGTTTATCGGTGGCCTTGATGAACTGGCCCAGCAAACGCTCGGAGCGTCCCGCGCCATAGATCTCGGCAGTATCTACCAGGTTGACGCCAGCCTCCAGGGAAGTCTGGAAGGCTGCCTGGATGTCGGTGTCGGTGTACCCCTGTCCATAGTGCCACATGAGGCGGTCGCCCCAAGCCCAAGCTCCCAGGCCCATTTCCGCACTATGCAGGAACAGCGTTTCTTTGGCGATTTGCCCGGTCATGATTGGTTTACCCTTTCTCAATGAAACTCGGATTATTCTATCACACCGCCCCCCCTCTCTGTCCCCCCATTTTCGCGAAGTACAGCGAAAATGGGGGGAAGAGAAGCAAGGGTGGTCAACCGGCACAAATCCGATTACAATCGAGCACACATCATTTTTAGGAACTAATGGATCGCAAGCGCCCTCAACCTACCCCCTGCGCCCCCTTCCCTTTCCCAATTATGGGAGAGGGAAGGGGGATGGGGGGTTAGGTGAGGGGCTGGCGTTCCCTGAGTTCCGGGAGAAAGCTATGTCCTCCTACCCGGAAAGGGAAACCGAACTATCCCCTGCCAGGCTGGCCCAACGTCTTGACCTGCCGTTTACCAATATACTGCTGCTCACTCGCGCCCTGACCCATCGCTCCTATATCAATGAGCACCCGGACGCCCTGGAAGACAACGAGCGGCTGGAATTCCTGGGCGACGCTGTGCTCGATTTCGTCGTCGCGGCGTGGCTGTTTACTCACTTCCCGGAGATGGCCGAGGGCGAGTTGACGCAGATGCGCTCGGCGCTTGTCCGCACCGAGGAATTGGCCGACTTCGCCCGACAACTGGACCTCGGGCCGGCGATGCGTCTCGGACGCGGCGAAGTCCAAGCCGGGGGCCGGGAGCACGACGCGCTGCTTTGCGACACCTTCGAGGCGGTGGTCGGGGCGCTCTATTTGCAGACGAATATCGAGACAATCCAGCATTTCGTGTATCCATTACTGGAACAAGCCGCCGAGCAGTTTGTGTTCCAGCCGGATATCCACGATTCGAAGAGCCGCCTGCAAGAATGGTCGCAGGCGAAGAAATACGGCCTGCCACGCTACGTCACCGTCCAAACCAGCGGCCCCGACCACGACAAGCTGTTCGAGGTAGAGGTGCAAATCAATGGTCAAGTGTACGGCCGGGGTTCCGGTCATAGCAAACAGGTCGCAGCGCGTGCCGCCGCCCAAGCTGCACTCGAGCGCATCGAAGGCAATCGTGAATCGTAAAACGTAAAGCGTAAAACGTAAATTTCTTATGCCTCTACGACTCAAATCCCTCGAACTGCACGGTTATAAAACCTTCGTTGCCAAGACGACCTTCGAATTTTCCGAAGGGATCACGGCCATCGTCGGGCCGAACGGCTCCGGCAAGTCCAACATCGCCGACGCGCTGCGCTGGGTGTTGGGCGAGCAGTCATACAGCTTGCTGCGCGCCAAGAGGACCGAGGATTTGATCTTCGCCGGTTCCGAGCAGCGGCCGCGGGCTGGTATGGCCTCGGCGGAGGTGTTGTTCGACAATTCTACCGGCTGGCTGCCGGTTGATTTCTCGGAAGTGGCCCTGGCGCGGCGCGCTTACCGCGACGGGCGCAACGAATATTTCCTCAATAGCCAGCACGTGCGTCTGCGCGAGATCAACGAGCTGCTGGCGCAATCGGGGTTATCCGAGCGGACATATACGATCC